>Ga0233444_10000349_pt1 | contig 62898 bp, 67 predicted proteins | sample SI_124_October20_6_FD_182792 | JGI IMG/M metagenome (GOLD analysis project Ga0233444, IMG submission 182792) | Seawater microbial communities from Saanich Inlet, British Columbia, Canada - SI_124_October2016_10_MG | ecosystem: Environmental > Aquatic > Marine > Inlet | place: Canada: British... | reverse complement strand
AGAGCCGTGGTAGACCACCACGTTGATAGGCTGGATGTGGAAGCGCAGTAATGCGTGCAGCTGACCAGTACTAATAGCTCAATTGGCTTGATTTATGCACTGAAAAAAATTTTATACATTTATAAATATTGTTTAAGTAATTGGTAACGCATTCTTTATGAAAAATTTAATAAGTTTATTATTAACAAATAAATAATTTATTATAATTTTTTTAATATAAACTAGGCTAAATTTTATATTATGTCTCAAAGTCACGCTAATAACGTTATTTATCAGCAATCACTAATTAAAAGAGAAAAGAGAGAGAAGTTAAATAATCATAAATCAAAAATAATTTGGTTTACAGGTTTATCAGGATCAGGAAAATCAACTTTATCTCACGCAGTAGAGGAAAAACTTCACAATATAGGTTTACGCACTTTTGTACTTGATGGTGATAATATACGCCATGGTTTGTCATCAGATTTGACATTTAGTGATACTGATCGAAAAGAAAATACCAGAAGAATTGGAGAAACAGCAAAGATGATGATCGAAGCGGGCATCATTGTGATGACCGCCTTTATAAGTCCATTTAAAAAAGAACGCAATCTTGTTCGTCAATTAGTTAATAAAGATGATTTTATAGAAATTTTTTGTAAAGCAAGTATAGAAATTTGTGAGTTAAGAGATGTAAAAGGAATGTATAAAAAAGCTCGCTCAGGGTTAATTAAAGATTTTACTGGAATAAGCTCTCCATATGAAAAACCTGAAAATCCCGAACTTATTATAGATACAGAAAAATTTACAATTGAAGAGTCTATTGAAATAATTCTCAATCATCTCAAACCTAAAATTCTTTTGTAAGTTATATATAAAATTATGATCAGATGAGTAAAAAAAATTTACTAATTGTTTGTTTGAGCATCAAAAATATTGATAGAGTTTTTAATTTAGATTTTTCAAACTTTGCAAAAGTGATTGTTGCGTCCGATGATTTAAAAGTACATAAAAAAATTAAAGATATGGACTTAGCTGTTGAAGTTATATTTTTACAAAAATCTATTTCTTATCTAAAAGTTTCAGATAGTGTTATGAGTATAATTGATAATGTTAATTCTTATTTTTTTAAGGTATCTGAAAAAGGTATATTTTTTAAAGAAGATATATTTTGGCCTCATCTTGTAGAGGGTGGAGACAATCAATTATTACAAGATTTGTTAATAATGATAAACTCAGCCTATCTTATTTTGGATCATTATGAGATAAGCGAACTAATTACAATTGGTTATGAAGATGCTTTACCTATAAAAATATATAAAAAAATTGCACATATTAGAAGTTGCAATATCACATCTATTAGTACCAGGATTTTATTAGACAAGATTGTAATTAAAAATTTTTTAAGACTGATTTATTTATTTTTCAAATCATTTATTTTTAAAGTAAGATCAAATAAAGTGAATTTTTCTAAGCAAAAAAACATAGTTTTGTTTCAAATTGATGGCAACAGTAAAAAGAATATTGATAATGCTCTATTTTTACAAAATGAATTTTATAAAAATGGATTTACTCCTATAAATATATTGTGGGGAAGTACTCAAGAGGTAAAAAAAATTAACAAAAGAGGTTATAAGGCAATCTCATTAGAATATTATTTAAAATACAAAAATATTTTTTTTAGTTTATGGTATAGTACATCTATTATAAGAAAGTTTGGGTTACTTAAGAATTTATTCTATTCAAATTATACTTTTACTTATAAGGAAGTCGATATTAGAGATTTGATATTTGAATCAATAATAAAATATTTATACACAGTAGCACCTGAAAACTACAAGTATAGAGTTGCAGTTCAAAGATTTGCGTTAGAATACTCAAAAAATATAGTTGCTATTAAGTACTCTGCACCAAAGTTTCAAGCAAAAAGTACCATATTATCTAATGTCATAGAGGACAAATACCTAAAGTTTGATTATGACTCAGGGTTAAGAGCCATAAATCCACAAGTAAAATATGGATCTTATAAAAATCATAATTTTCTTTCTAATAATTTTATCAGATTTTCTTCTAATGAATTTGAAAAAAAAATTATAATGGAAGAAATGAATGTTTCAAATGATAGTATCATAATATATGGTCCTGGTAAGGCCTCTCAACATTTTGAGAATAAAAAACATATAAAAAAATCAAAGTCTATGAAAAAGATAGGTATAAAAAAAAATTATGAATTTTACATACTTATACCATTTAACCATCCACTAATCGGGTATCAGTCTTTGGATGAAGTTTATAATGTTTTAAATACAATTATAGAATTTGCTAAAATGCATAAAAATATTGCAGCAATAATAAAACCCAAAAGATTAACAGACCTATCTTATTTGTCAGATTTTATTGATTACAAATATGAAAATGTATATTTAATTGATAGAGATGAGTTACTGGATCATGCTTTAAATATATCGGATGTGATATTTTGTAAGTCTAGTAATTTAGGTAGAGAGGCCATGATTTACGATCAGCAAGTTGTATCAGTAATTTTAGACAATGAAAAAAATTCAAAATTTTTTGGAGATGCTGCACATTATATATCAAGCATAAAAGAATTAAAATTTTTTTTAGAAAAAACCTTTTATTCTAAAGATAATTTCATTAAATGGAAAAATTCTTTCAGAGAAAAAAAAACAATTTTTTTAAACAAAACTTATCCAAAACTTGAAAAAAAAAGTGATGAAATAGTTGTTCAGGCTGTAAAAAAAAAATTAGATAATAAATATATAGTTGTCAAATGAATAACTTAACTGAACTAATAAATGGTATTATTTTAATATTTAAAAATTTTTTAAGAAAAATTAAAGATCAAAAATATTATAAGCTTTACCCAATAAATCCAAAGCATGACGATGTATATATAGTAGAATATCCAAGGTCAGGAATTACATGGCTTTCTACATTAATAGCAAATGTAAATTTATTAACTTCTAATAAGAATATACAGATAACACTTTACAATCTCCACCAATATATCCCAGATATTCATACCTCTTTAGAATTAAATTGCGAACCTTCGTGGTCTATTCCAAAATATCGATTTATAAAAAGCCATGATGTTTATAATAGGAAGTATAACTTTATAATATATATTATTAGAGATCCCTATCGGGTTATGGTTAGCTACTATCTTTTTATTAAACAGCTGATAGGTTTTAAAGGAACTTTTGATGAGTTTGTCAGAAGCCCCCAATATGGAATTAAGGCGTGGTTAAAGCATATAAGTTCTTGGTTAGAAAAAGGACCATCTAATCAAAAAATTCATTTAATTCGTTATGAAGATTTAATGAAACAACCCTTTGAAGAAATAAAAAAAATATATGAAAATTTAGGTATATTAATTGATGAAAATGATATTAGAAAATCAATAGATAAAAGTAACTTAAGAAATATGAAAATGACTGAAGAAATGCATAAAATAAAAAATCCAAATTATAGCGAGTTTCGATTTATAGGAAATGGACAAGATTCTTATAAAACTGTGATGACACAAAAATCAAGAGAATATATATATGAGAATATTAAAGAAAATAATATTTATAAAAAATTTTATATCAATAATAATTTAAATATTTGATAAACTTTAATAATTCATTTTTAGAAACCAAAAAAATATTTCGATAATGAACAAAATTAATTTCGCATTATTTTTATTAGCCGTATTTTTTGCAACTAGTTTTGCCACAATTAAAGCTGAGATTAAACCTAAAAAAAATTTATTAGATATCCAAATACTCAAAACTCTGAAACTTAGTAATGGCATGTATATCGAACGCTTTAAATTACTTAGCGGTTTTGATAATGGAATAAAAGGAAATAAAACTGGTTATATTGATTTTTTTGAGGACAAAATGTTTATTTTGTCAGCTCGTGGTATTTTAGCTTTTAAAAAAAATTTGACAAATGTAGCAGAAAAAAATTTTAAGCTAATAGAAAATAATATTAGCAATTTTATAAACTTGGCTCAGTTCAATAAATCTAACTCAGCATCTGTCAAAGATATGCTTATTTTTAAAAATTTTATTTTTATTTCGTATACAAATGAAGTCAAAGAAAATTGCTGGAATACAAGTGTTATTTATGGAGTTGTTAATTTAAAAAAAATAAAATTTAAAAAAATTTTTTCACCCGAAGAATGTGTCTACTTAAATTCTAAGGTATCGTACTATACAGGTCAGGCAGGTGGTAGAATAGTCAAATTTGACGAAAGTCATATTTTATTATCTATCGGCGAATATAGAAGTAGGCTTCGTGCTCAAGATACAAAAAGTCTAAATGGAAAAGTTGTAAAAATTAATATTAATAATTATGGATATGAGATTATATCAATGGGACATAGGAATCCACAAGGGTTATATTTTGATGAAGAAAATAATTTTATTTTAGAAACCGAACATGGCCCACTTGGTGGTGATGAGATAAATTTAATAGAAGTTGATACATTAAATAGAGATAAAATTCAAAATTATGGTTGGCCAATAGTTTCTGCCGGAGAACATTATGGTGGCAAAAATGCAAAACATAATAAAGAAGCATATAAAAGTGCACCATTATATAAATCTCATACAAAATATGGTTTTGTCGAACCACTTAGATCCTTCGTACCTTCAATTGCTCCTTCAGAAATTTTAAAAATTAGAAAAAATAAATACGTTGTAGGTACAATGGGTAAAGATGGAGCATCAGAAAATGAAGGACATAAATCTCTTATTTTTTTTGAATTAATCAATCGAAAAAAGATAATTAATTTAGAAATTGTCAAAGTGTTTGAAAGAGTGAGGGATTTAAAGTTTCATGATGGTAAATTATATTTGTTTATGGAAAGTACAGGTCAGGTGGGAATAATAAATTTGAAGTAAAATGATCATGCGTAAATCATATAAACTGATAAAAAGTTTTTCTTTTAAATTGGTATTTGAGAAATTAAAGATTGTTGACTTTTTTTATAAAAGATACGAGTATGATTCATTATTAACAATTCATAAAATAGTACAAAATTGAAAGTATTAATATTAGCTGGTGGTTTAGGTACAAGACTAAGTGAAGATACCAATCTTAAACCAAAGCCGATGATTGACATAGGTGGAAAACCGATTCTTTGGCATATAATGAAAATTTATTCAGAGTTCGGGTTTAATGATTTTGTGGTCTTAACAGGATATAAGGGTTATTTTATTAAAGAGTATTTTTCGAATTATTTTCTTCATCAAAGAGATGTTACTATTAATTTAAAAAACGGAGGTATTGAGTTTCACAACAACACAAGTGAGCCATGGAAAGTAACTATTCTAGATACAGGTTTAAATACTATGACTGGTGGAAGAATAAAACGTGCTCAGAAGTTTATTGGAGATGAACCTTTTATGCTCACTTATGGAGATGGAGTGGGTAATGTTGATATAAATGAACTTATCAAATTTCATAAGTCTCATGGTAAATACTTAACCATGACTTCTGCTCAGCCCGAAGGTAGATTTGGTTCAATAAATATAGCTGATGATAATAAAGTAATTAATTTTGAGGAAAAAAAACAAGGAGATGGTGGCTGGATAAATGCTGGTTATTTTGTTTGCGAATCAAAAGTATTTGACTATATTATTAATGATACTGATACTGTTTTTGAACAGGCACCATTATTAAATCTTGTAAAAGATAACCAAGTATACACATATAAACATAAGGATTTTTGGTCACCGATGGATACGCCAAGAGATAAAACTAATCTTAGGCAAATGTACGAAGATGGTAGAGCTCCCTGGATAACCTGGGATTAATAATGTTTTTAAATATTTATAAAGATAAAAAAGTATTAGTTACAGGTCATACAGGTTTCAAAGGTACTTGGCTAATTACTTGGTTATTAAATTTAGGTGCAAAAATTGTAGGTATTTCAAAAGATATACCTACTAAACCCTCTATGTTTGAAGAGTTAAAATTAGAAGCTAAAATAAATCATTATCAAGAAAACATTGCAGATCTATCTAAGATAAAAAAAATTATTTTAAATGAACAGCCAGAGTTTTTGTTTCACCTCGCTGCCCAGCCTATAGTGTTAAATTCATACATTGATCCTATAGATACAATAATCTCAAATGTTATGGGTACGTCCAATGTGCTTGAATCTCTAAGAGTTTCAAATAATAATTGTACAGCGGTTATAATCACAAGTGATAAGGCTTATGATAATATTGAGCAGGTCTGGGGTTATAAAGAAAATGATAGATTAGGTGGTAAAGATATTTACAGTGGTTCGAAAAGTGCAGCAGAATCTATAATTCAATCCTATTATAACTCTTTTTTTAAATCACCAGAGTCTAGAGTACGTCTAGCAGTTGCTAGAGCGGGTAACGTGATTGGTGGTGGGGATTGGGCTAAAGATAGAATAGTAGTTGATTGCATAGTATCTTGGAGTAAAAAAAAAAAAGTTAAAATAAGAAATCCGGATGCAACACGTCCTTGGCAACATGTGCTTGAGCCACTCAGTGGATATTTAAATTTAGGAAAAGAGCTTTACTTAAATAAAACTCTTAGTGGTGAGAGCTTTAATTTTGGACCTATATCAGAGCAAAATTATACTGTAAAAAAATTGTTAAAAGATCTAGCAACATATTGGGATTTTGAAAATATAAATGATACATTTAGTTTATCAAATAGTATTCCATTCCACGAAGCCAGATTGCTAAAACTTAATTGTGATAAGTCTATGCATTTTTTAAATTGGCAAGCAAATATGAGATTTGAACAAACTGTGAAGTTTACAAGTGAATGGTATTACGATTTTTATAATACTAACAAAAGTATTTTTGATAAAACTATGAGTCAAATTAGCGAATATGAACTCATGGCTAAAAAAAAAGGTTTAGCTTGGACGGAATAATTTTAACACCACTTAAACAAATTCAAAATTCGAAGGGCGATATATTTCATGCTATTAAAAGAAGTAGTGATGGATACCAAGGGTTTGGAGAAGCATATTTTTCTACCATTAATAAAGGAGATATTAAAAATTGGAGAAAACATAAAAAATTGACATCAAATATTATTGTGCCAGTTGGAGAGGTAAAGTTTGTGATTTATGATGAAAAAGTTAAAGAATTTTTCAGTGTAAAATTATCTTTAAACAGTTATCAAAGGCTTACGGTAAAACCAGGATTTTGGTTTGCATTTCAAGGATTAGCAGAGCTTAATTTATTATTAAATGTAGCCAATATTGAGCATGATCCTAATGAAAGTGTAAATAAAGATTTAAAAGAATTTAAATATGAATGGTAAGACCGTTTTAGTTACAGGAGGGTTTGGTAATTTAGGAAGTTATATTGCTAAACACCTTATAAATTTAAATTACGAAGTTACTATTTTAACTAGAAAAAAAAAAAAAAAATTTGAAAATTTAAAATACAAAGTAATTGAGTGTGATATTGTTAATTTTAAAAAATTAAAATTAAAATTAAAATATAAATTTGATTTTTGTGTTCATTGTGCCAGTTATAATGAATTGCTATCAAATGATTACCCTGAAAATGCAATTAAAATTAATTCTCTTGGAACAAGAAATTTAATTGAAGCACTAAATTTAAATTATTTAAAAAATTTTATTTATTTTAGCACATACCACGTTTATGGTTTGAGCAGTGGAATTATAAATGAAAATACTCCTCTGAATCCAAAAAATGATTATTCTTCAACTCATCTTTTTGCAGAGTATTACATCAGTCAAATTGCAAACACTAAACGTTTAAAATATACAATTCTAAGACTTACAAATAGTTATGGGGTCCCTACATTTAAAGATACAGATAAGTGGTATTTGGTAATTAATAATCTAGCTAAAATGGCATTTGATCAACATAAGATCACATTAAATACAAATGGTGAAATAAAAAGAGATTTTATAGGAATGAATGATGTTGCAAAAATCACCAACAAAATATTTAAAAAAAAAGCTACAAATGATGTCTACAATTTATCATCTAACAAAACACTCAAAATAATTCAATTAGCAAACATTGTTAAAAAAATTTATGAAACAAGATATAAAAAAAAAATAGAAATAATTGTTAATAACTCAGTTAAAAAAAAAGAGCATCCCAATCTTTATGTTCAAAATAAAAAAATAAAAGAAATAATTAAATTTCATCTTTATGATGATTTAGAAATAGAAATAAACAAAATATTTGACATGTTAGAGTATAATAAATAATCTGAATAAAAATTATAATAGCACGACACTTTAAAATATTAATTTAATATTAAAATTTATGAAATACATAATATGTGGACTCGCTCCTGGATCTGGATATGGGGTGCCTAAATTATTAGAGTATTTGGATGATAGATTGGATCAATCAAAATACACGATGCTTTATCCAAAAGTTTATAATTTTAGAAATAAATATTTAAGATGGTTTGTAAACAAAATTTCAAAAACATTTTTTTTCCCTATGAGGCTTGTAGGTATTCAAAATAAAAATATTGTATTGATGCATCATCAAACAATAGGTTTAAGGTTAACAAAATATCTGATTAATAATAATAAAAGAATTGATTACTATGTAATGGATAATGCATTTTTTTGTTTAAAATCATACAATTATTTAGGAAGTAAAAATAAAGAATGTTTAGAGTGTATAGGGGGTAAATTTGAAAACGCATTTAAAAATTATTGCAAACCGTATCCTACAAAATTTAAAGTGAAAGATAATATTATTTTTTTAAGATATTTGAAAAAACAATATAAAAAAATAAATTTTTACACTTTAAGTAATTCTAATGCTTCTTTATTAAAAAAACATTTTGGAAAAGATGTTAGAGTAAAAGCTTTATATTTTATAACAAACGATATGATATCATATCAACAAAATTTGAAGCTACCAAAAAAAAAAGTAAAGCATTATGATATTGTGTTTCATTCACATGATTTAGAGCCTAAAGGCTTCAATTATATGCAAGAACTGGCAAAAGAATTAAATCAGTATACATTATTTATTCCTACTTCAAAAGAAATTAAAAATAAAAAAAAAAATATATTTTCAAACTTTGTAACATGGGAAACGGGTTTAAAAGAAATTGTAATGAATGCTAAATTAGTATTAACACTATCTCTTTGGTCTAATACTCCTGAAGCAGCTACAATAAAGTCTTTTATTTACAATGGAAGTGTTGGGCTTATTAAGAATAAATATGGGTTTGCAAATGAAATAGATCATCAAGCATATTTAGAATTATCAGGTGATAAAAATAGTGATGTTAAAAAAATTGATAATTTTTTGAAAAAAAAAAATTACATTCGACTGAGAAAACATAGTAAAATTTACCTAGAAAAATATTTTGAAAAAGGAAAAAAATCTATGCATAAGTTTTTTAATATTTAGTATTAAATTGAGTGTGATATTTTTGAATTTAAATTGTATAAAAGTTTTTTATTGATTAATGGGATAGCAAAATAATAATAGCTAAAATACGCTATATTGATTAGTTCTAATTAAATGTATTGATACTATAAATTATTATGTATAATCACTTTTTACGTATTAATTGTTAATTTATCAAAAAAACATAAATAATTCTTTTTAGAACAGAAAATAATTAATTAATATGATAAAGTTAAGAATTGAATTAAATTTTAATTTAAAAAAATACTGATTTAAAAATTTTAACTTGTATTCAAAATGATGAATAAACAATTATCTTAAATAACTAAAAATTAAATGAAAGTTTTTAGTAAACATGACCTTGTAAATAGAGATCCTAATCCAAAGATAAAATTTAAAATCAATTTTAATTTTCAAGAAAAACTACTTTTATTGTCTTATGAAAAAATTTCTTTATTTTTAAAATCTGTTTTACCAGGGTTCAAAATTTCAATCGAACAGTATGAGTGCATTCATAATTTCCTATCTTCACTTGAGTCAGCAAAAAAACAAAATTTATTATCTTATGGCGGAATTCCAGAAAAAAATTTCCTTACTTTATCTTTAATTTCACAGTTGTTAAATCCAAAAGTCTATGTTGAGTCAGGATTTTACAAAGGTTGTTCTATGCTTGCTGTTAGTAAAACGAAAAATCTTAAATGTATAATTGGGTTTGATCCTAATCATTCAAATTTTAGAGCAATTTTGCCTACTGATTTAGATGTTCGTTTATTTAAAAATGATTTTTCAGAATATACTTTTGAGGATCAGGACTTATCTTCATCTTTACTTTATTTTGATGATCATATAAATTCTGCTCAACGTATAATTGAGGCTAGTGAAAAAGGATTTAAAAATTTAATTTTTGATGATTCTCTTGGATTGATGGGTACAGTGCAAAGAGTTTATCCAAGTCTTCCTTCGTTATTCTTTATTGATAATATAAATAATGTATCTGAAAATGACATAATACACTGGAGTGTTGACAAAAAACGAACATTTAATTTTTTAGACATAATAGATGTTAATTTAAAGCAGAAGCAATACTTTTCATTTAAATTTGATAGACCTACAATAGAACTGTGTCTTGAGGCAAAAAACCGAATATCTTCTATACATAAAATTCCAGATTTAAATGATTTTATCTTTAGTGATATTAATATGCCAAATGATATTACACAACATTTTGTAGTTTTGAAATAAGATATCGCTAAAAAAAAACTTCGATTTTTAAAAAAATTTAAAAAAAATGTTAGCGTTCATTTTTTTGATGTAGAAACAGATGAGAATAAATAGAGACTAATTTTATCCTAAATAAGGTAGTGAAAAATAAAAAATAAATTGACATTTAAAGATTAAAAAAAATAACTATTAGATTTGAGAAATTATCACTAAATTTACTTCATAAAAACTCTGAGCATTATTTAGTTTTTAATATTTTCAAACATAAGGCTTAAATTTTATTCAAAAATGACATTATTTGATATAGAATACACAATATTAAAATCGAAAAAATATTTTTTATAAAAATTTAATTTAGAATATTTTTAAATTTTAGAATTAGTTTAATATAGCCTATTATAGTTTAGTGAAATTAATAAAAAAAATACTAAAAAAAATATTTGATTATTTTTATAAAAAAATAAGAAATTCAAATTTATTTAAAAATGTAACTCGTAAATATAATTATAAAAATTTTTCAATACTTTTGCCATTTAACCATATGTTGCCTGATTATCAAAAAGTAAATCCGAAATATGATAAGCTTTTACCTATAATTTCTAAATACATTAATCAGAATGAAATGATAATAGATATTGGTGCGAATATTGGTGACACACTTGCTGCTATGGTAGATGAAAACCCTTATCCAATATATTTATGTATTGAACCTGAAGATGAATTTTATTCTTATCTATTAAGAAATGTGGATATTATTAAGAAAAAAATACCTAATTTAAAAGTTCATTTATTAAAACAATTTGTTGGAAACCAAATCACCAATGTTTCTTTAGATAAAAAAGGAGGAACAGCAAAAGCAAACTTAAATAGTGGAAACATAAAATCAAAAACTTTAGACGATATATTGTATGATTTTAAAAGCATTGAAAAAATAAATCTTCTAAAAGTAGATACAGATGGATTTGATTATGATGTGTTAGAGTCCGCATTAAAAACAATTAAAAAACATAAACCAATACTATTTTTTGAATGTCAACACGAACTAGAACATCAAAAAACAAATTATAAAAGCATTATAAAAAAACTTCAATCATTAGGTTATTTTCATTGGACATTATTTGATAATTATGGCGAAAAAATAATTACAACACAAAATTTAGAAACAATATATAGTTTGATGGAGTATGTCTGGAAACAAAATTTGGGAAAAACTACGCGAACGATATTTTATTACGATTTACTTGTTTGTTGTGACAATAATAACGAAATAATTAATAAAGTTATCAAAGAAATAGAATAAATATAATTTTAAAAACCATGAAAAAAGCTTTAATAACTGGAATAACAGGACAGGATGGATCTTATCTTGCAGAATTTTTGCTCAATAAAGGTTATATAGTTCATGGCATTAAAAGACGATCGTCATTAATTAATACAAATAGAATTGATCATTTATATCAAGAACCACATGAGGCTAATCGAAAGTTTATTTTACATCATGGCGATTTAACAGACTCAACCTCTTTAATTAGAATAATTCAAGAAGTTCAACCTGATGAAATTTATAATTTAGCTGCCCAAAGTCATGTGGCAGTTTCATTTGAAGAACCAGAGTATACTGCTAATTCAGATGCAATAGGAGCACTTAGAATTTTAGAGGCAATTCGAATTCTAAAATTGGAAAAAAAAACTAAATACTATCAAGCCTCAACATCAGAGCTTTATGGAGCTGCAAGAGAAACTCCTCAAACGGAAAAAACTCCTTTTTATCCAAGAAGCCCTTATGGAGTTGCAAAATTATATGCTTATTGGATAACAGTAAATTATAGAGAAGCTTATGGCATTTATGCTTGTAATGGAATATTATTTAATCATGAAAGTCCTGTGCGAGGAGAAACTTTTGTTACACGAAAAATCACAAGAGCATTGGCTAGGATAAAGCTTGGACTTCAAAAAGATTTATACCTTGGGAACCTTGATGCTTTAAGAGATTGGGGACATGCAAAAGATTATGTTGAAGCTCAATGGCTTATGCTGCAACAACAACTACCTGAAGATTTCGTCATTGCAACTGGGAAACAATATTCAGTTAGGGACTTTATTAATTTAGCATCAAAACAATTAGATATGAAAATTGAATGGAGTGGAAAAGATTTAAATGAAGTGGGATCTTATAAAGGAACTCATATTATAAAAGTTGATAAAAGGTATTTTAGACCAACAGAAGTTGAAACTTTGTTAGGAGACCCTAGTAAAGCTAATGAAAAATTAAACTGGTCTCCTAAGATATCATTTGAAGAATTAGTCAAAGAAATGATTGCTGAAGATTTAAAACTTTCAAAAAAGGTTAGTTTATAAAATAACAAAGTTAAGAATATTAATTTACAATGTCTAAACTAAAAATTTTCATAGGAGGTCATAAAGGTATGGTTGGGTCTGCTATATTTCGTTTTCTTAAAGATCAGAATGTTGAGATTGTCACAAGAGATAGATCAAAACTTGATCTGTTAAATCAAAAAGATGTTGAATTTTTTTTTAAAAATGAAAAAATTAATCAAGTTTATTTAGCAGCTGCCAAAGTAGGTGGTATACACGCTAATAATACTTATCCTGCAGACTTTATTTATCAAAATTTAATGATACAAAATAATGTCATTCATAGTGCTTTTTTAGGTGGGGTGAAAAAATTATTATTTTTAGGATCAAGTTGCATATATCCAAAAAATGCCAATCAGCCCATAAAAGAAGAAGAATTGTTAACAGACAAATTAGAGCCAACTAATGAACCTTATGCTATTGCAAAAATTGCAGGTATTAAAATGTGTGAAAGTTATAACCGTCAATATGGCATAAGTTGTGGCATTGATTATAGAAGTATTATGCCAACAAATCTTTATGGACCACTAGATAACTATCACCCAGAAAATAGCCATGTAATTCCTGGATTAATTTATCGTTTTCATAATGCGAAAATTAATAATCTAGAAAGTGTTACTATTTGGGGCTCAGGAGCTCCTAAGCGCGAATTTTTATATGTTGATGATATGGCAAGAGCTTCCATTCACATAATGAATATAGATAAAAAAATTTATGACGAGCACACAACGGTCATGTGTAGTCATATAAATGTTGGGAGTGGAGAAGAATTAACAATAAAAGAATTGGCCATGACTATTAAAGAGGTTATTGGTTTTAAGGGTAAAATTAATTTTGATCAAAGTAAACCTGATGGAATTTTTAGAAAATTTTTAGATAGTAAACGAATAAATAATATTGGTTTTAAAAATTCTTTAAGTTTAAAAAATGGACTTATTAATACTTATAAAGAATTTATTAAAACTTACTAAGGATCTATCAAAACTTAATGCAAATTTTTAAAAAATTATTTTTTTTACTTGACCTTAATGAACGAAAAAATGCAGGTCTATTACTAATAATGATCATAGTCATGGCACTGTTAGACATGATAGGTGTCGCATCTATTTTACCTTTTATGGCAGTAATTACAAATCCTGACCTTATTGATACAAACAATATTTTAAACACAATGTTTCAGATTTCAGGTAGATTTGGAGTGGAAACTGATCAGGAATTTCTATTTTTTTTAGGAATACTAGTATTTTTAATTTTAATTTCTTCACTTACTTTTAAAGCTCTTACAGTTTTTGTACAAACTCGATTTGTTTATATGTGTGAATATAGAATTAGTAAAAATTTAATAGAGCAATATTTGCATCAACCTTATATTTGGTTTTTGTCTCGCCATAGTGCTGATCTTGGAAAAACTATTTTATCAGAAGTATCACAAATAATTGGAAAAGGTATACAACCATTAATAGAATTGATTGCTAAAGGTGTACTTATAGTTTCACTCATAGTTTTATTAGTTATAGTTGATCCAAAAATTTTACTCATTGTTGGTTTATCACTTGGATTTACATATTTACTTATTTTTTATTTTGTACGCAGTTATCTTACTAAAATTGGTAGAGAGCGGCTTCTGAATAATCAACTACGTTTTACAACAGTTAGTGAAGCTTTTGGTGCTGCAAAAGAAGTTAAAATAGGAGGATTAGAGAAAATATTTATTAAGAAATTTTCAAATTCTGCAATAATTTTTTCTAAAACTCAAGCATTATCGATAGTTATTGCCCAATTACCACGTTTTTTATTAGAGGCAGTCGCATTTGGAGGTATTTTATTATTAATACTCTATAAGATGGCTCAAGATGGCAACTTTAATAATTCTTTGCCAATTATTAGTTTGTATACTTTTGCGGGTTATCGCATGATGCCTGCACTACAGCAAATTTACAATTCTTTTACTATGCTTAATTTTGTTAGTCCTTCAATAGATAAACTATACAGCGATCTTAAAAATTTAAAACCCTATAATAAAAACCAAGATCAGAATATTTTAACTTTTAAAGAAGCAATTAAATTAAACCATGTTTATTACAGCTATCCCAATACATCTAGAACAGCTTTAAAAGATGTAAATTTAAATATTCCCATAAAGTCAACTATTGGATTAATTGGTTCAACTGGATCAGGAAAGACAACAACAATTGATATTATTTTAGGACTTCTTAAACCTCAAAATGGTAATTTAGAGATTGATGGAAAAATTTTAACTGAGCAAAAAGCAAGGTCTTGGCAACGATTAATTGGTTACGTACCACAGCATATTTACCTTTCTAATGACACCATAGTGTCAAATATTGCATTTGGAGTAGAGCCTAAGGATATAAATCAAGATATGATTAAAAAAGTTTCTAAAATTGCAAACTTACATCAATTTGTAGTAGATGAATTGCCAGAACAATATCAAACAATTATAGGTGAACGTGGTGTAAGATTATCAGGTGGACAACGCCAAAGAATTGGAATTGCAAGAGCTTTATATCATAATCCTAAAGTTTTAATTTTAGATGAAGCAACAAGTGCCCTAGATAGCTATACTGAACAAAAAGTAATGGATGCAATGAATAATCTAAGTAAAGATTTAACTATCATTATAATTGCTCATAGAGTTAATACCGTAAAAAATTGCGACATAATATATAAGTTTGAAAATGGTAAGATTATAGAACAAGGAAAATTTGATAAAATAATTCAATAAAGAATATAAGATATATGAAAAAATTTATTATTACTGGGTCAGCACGTAGTGGAACAACATTGTTTGCTTCCATACTAAATAGTCAATCAAATACTTTTTGTTTAGAAGATTATCCTTGGCGTAAATTTCCAAAAAAAACTAAATTTGTTGAGGATTTTCAATGTTTCAGTAATAATCTTGATGCCCAGTTTTTATACTTAGGCCTTAGTGAACCAAGATTATCAGAGCGTGCGAATGTTGATGATAATCTAATAGACTTATATATCTCACACCTTAAAGAGATTTTTAATTGTGAAAATGTTGGATTTAAAAGAACAATGATGACAAAAGCCGAAATGATTGATCGGATAAGTGATGGGTACAAAATAATAATTTTAAAAAGAAAAAACGAAGAAATCCTTAGATCATGGGTAAATCGAATTAACACAGATGTTTATTCTGCAGCTGATACTTTGAATATCTGGCTAAAAGAAATTAATTATTATTCACCAGATATACCTAGGGAGTCTTATATAGTCATCAACTTTGATGAATTGATTAGTAATTTAGATAAAACCCTAATAAATTTATCAAAATTTCTTGATTTAAAAATAGAGAGCCCCACCATCCGATATCATTCTTTCAACAAAAATAGATCGGTATTTAACATTAATTCATCATTTTCTGCTTCTAAACCTCATTCATTGAAGAAAAAATTATCCAGAAAGTATAATGATGAAATTTTTAAAAATATTGCAAAAAAAATCGATGCTGGGAATTTTAAGCCAAGCGTAAAATCTAAACTTATTAATTTTATAAAGAAATCTATCACTAAGCTTAGGTAGCAATTAACCAGAATCTATGGTGTGCGGGCACAATATGTACTAACGACAAAGAATAGATGTAGCTTAAAAGTAAAACTTTATTATTTTTTTTTAATTTAATAAGATTAATAATGATTTTTCTGGTAAAAATATCAAACTTCCTTATAGTTATTTAATTATCATAACAATCAATTTACAATGAAAAAAGTTTTAGTTTTAGATGAAGCAACAAGTGCCTTAGATATTCAGACTGAGCGAGAAGTAATGGATGCAATAAACAATCTTAGAAAAGATTTAACAATTATCATAATTGCTCATCGTCTTAACACGGTTAAAAATTGTGACTGTATTTTTTTCTTGGATAAAGGACAGTTAAAGAATAAAGGTAATTTTAATGGGCTAGTTAAGGAAAATGATCAATTAAAGAATGAAGTTATAGCAAACTATAAAAGTTAATTATGTTTAAAAATAAGTCTATATTAGTTACTGGAGGAGCTGGATATGTTGGGTCAGGACTTTTAAGAGAGTTACTAGCTGAAGGATGCCACGTCACATGTGTTGACAATTTAATGTTTGGTGGAGAGTCTTTATTGGATATTTTGCACAATAAAAATTTTACTTTTATTAAGTGTGATATTAATGATTATGAACAATTAAATATAATTTTTAATAAAAATGATTTTGACTCCGTTATACATTTGGCAGCAATAGTAGGCGATCCTGCTTGTAAATTGTACTCAGACTTAGCATTCAAAACCAATTGGATATCTAGTAAATGGTTGATAGAAAAATCCCAAAGTAGTGGAGTGTCTAAATTTTTATTTGCATCAACATGTAGTAATTATGGAAAAATGGATGATCCAGAAGCCTTTGTAGATGAAAATTCAAAGTTGGCTCCAGTTTCTTTGTACGCAGAATTAAAAGTAAAATTTGAAAATTATATGCTTAATGAGATCAAAAAAAATGATAGGTTTTCTCCAACTTCTTTGCGATTTTCTACTGTATATGGTCTTTCACCAAGAATGAGGTTTGATTTAACTGTTAATGAGTTCACTAAAGATCTTGCACTTGGAAAAGAACTTATAATATTTGGAGAGCAATTCTGGAGACCTTATTGTCATGTTAAAGATTTCTCTAATGCATTTATTACTATTTTAAAAGCCCCTAAAGAAAAAGTTGCTTATAATGTTTTCAATGTTGGTGATACAAAAGAAAATTATACAAAACAAATGTTGATTAATCAAATTAAAAAAGTTTTACCAGAGTCAAAAATTAAATATGTAAAAAAAAATGACGATCCAAGGGACTATAGAGTTAATTGTGATAAAATTAAAAATGAGCTTGGATTTAAAATAAGCATGACTGTACCAAACGGAATTATGGAAATTAAACGTATAATTCAAGAAGGTATAATCAAAGATTCGGAGGATCAGAAATACTATAATATCCCTCATGAAAAACAAAAATAATAATAAAAATTTAACAATAGTTAAATTTATCAAATCAATTTATATTAAGAAAAGATTTGTACCACTTCATGAGCCAAGATTTATAGGAAATGAAAAAAAATATTTAAATAAATGTATCGACTCAACATTTGTTTCTTCGGTAGGAAAATTTGTTGATAAATTTGAAAAAAAAATTGCAAAATATACTGGCGCTAAATACGCTATCGCTACAACCAATGGTACTTCAGCTCTTCATATATCTTTAATATTAGCTGGAGTAGAACAAGATGATGAGGTAATTACTCAACCATTAAATTTTGTAGCATCATGCAATGCTATAAGTTATTGCAAAGCAAAACCCGTATTTATTGATGTTGATAGAGCTACAATGGGTTTATCACCCGAAGCATTAAAATCATTTTTAGAAAAAAGTACAAAAATTATAAACAAAAAATGTATTAATAAAAAAACAAAAAAAATTATCAAAGCATGTGTACCTATGCATTCCTACGGACATCCTTGCAAAATTGATGAAATTAAAAAAATACTTAAAAAATATCATATATTTCTAATTGAAGATGCGGCAGAAAGTTTAGGTAGCTTTTATAAAAATAAACATACAGGTACTTTTGGAAGGCTGGGAGTGATAAGTTTTAATGGGAATAAGATTATTACAGGTGGTGGAGGAGGTTGTATAATTACTAATGATAAAATTATTGCAAAAAAAGCAAAGCATATAACTACTACTGCAAAGTTACCTCACAAGTGGGATTTTTATCATAATATGACTGGTTATAATTATCGTATGCCAAACTTAAATGCCGCTTTATTAGTAGCTCAATTAGAAAATTTAATATATTTTTTAAAAAATAAACGAGAATTAGCAAAAAAATATCAATCCTTTTTCAAAGATACTGATATTACTTTTTTTAAAGAACCAAGATACTGTAAATCAAATTATTGGTTAAATGTAATAATTTTAAAAAATAAGATTATGCGAGATCAATTTTTAGAAAAAATTAATTCTAACGGTGTTATGATAAGACCAACCTGGATACTGATGAATAAACTTCCAATGTTTAAAAATGCACAGTGCGGAGATTTAAAAAATTCAAAATGGTTATTTGAGCGTGTTGTTAATATACCTAGTAGTGTAACGTTGTGAGAAAAATTGTTTTAATTGGTGGTGGTGGTCATTGCAAGTCAGTAATTGATGTCATTGAGCAAGAAAAAAAATATAAAATTTCTGGAATAGTAGACAAACCAAAACTTTTAGACACCAAAATTTTAGATTATAAAATTATAGGCAATGACTCAGATTTAGAAGTGTTAGCTAAAAAATTTGAATATGCTTTAATAACAGTTGGTCAAATTAAATCAGCAAAATTAAGAATAAAATTATTTAAACTAGCAAAAAAAGCCGGCTTTATTTTACCTTCTATTCTCTCTCCAAGATCATATGTGTCAAAGCATTCAAAAATTGGAAATGGCTCTATAGTTATGCATCATGCAATAATTAATGCCAATACATCTATTGGTGATAACTGTATTATAAATTCAAAAGCATTAATTGAGCATGATTGCTCAATATTCAATCATTGCCACATTTCTACTAACGCTACCATTAACGGTGGGGTAAAAATTGGATCAGAATGTTTTATTGGTAGCAATGTGACAACAAAGGATAATATCAAAATAAAAGAAAATAGTTTTATTAAAGCTGGGACTTTAATTAAATGAGTGTATTCATTATTGCAGAGGCAGGAGTTAATCATAACGGATCACTTGATTTAGCAAAAAAATTAGTTGATGTAGCATGTTCTGCAGGAGCTGATGCTGTAAAGTTTCAAACATTTAAAGCTATAAATTTAGCTATTAAAAGTTCTCAAAAAGCAAACTATCAAAAAGAGACTACTAACAAAGAAGAAACACAATTTGATATGCTTAAAAAATTAGAGCTTGATATTGATGCACATAAAGAACTTATTTCTTACTGTAAAAAAAAAGGAATTATTTTTTTATCCTCCCCATTCGAGCTTGAAAGCATAGATTTACTAAACGACCTAGGTTTGGAAATATTTAAAATTCCAAGTGGAGAAATTACAAATCTTCTTTACCTTAAGCATTTAGGGAAGCTTAATAAAAAAATAATTCTTTCAACTGGAATGTCAAACATGAATGAGGTTAAAAGTGCTTTAGATATTTTAATCAATTCTGGTACTAAAAAAAACAATATCATAATCTTGCATGCCAATACCGAGTATCCAACACCAATGGAAGATGTAAATCTAAGAGCAATGGTTTCTATTGGAAAAGAATTAGATGTAAAATTTGGATACAGTGATCACACATTAGGAATAGAAGTTGATATAGCCGCCGTTGCAATGGGTGCCATTTGTATTGAAAAACATTTTACTTTAAATAGCAATATGGAAGGACCAGATCATAAGGCGAGTCTTGAACCAGATCAGTTAAAAAAAATGGTCAAAGCTATCAGAAATATAGAGTTGGCTCTTGGTGATGGAATTAAAAAACTCTCTAAAAGTGAGCTACCAAATGTTAAAATAGTTAGAAAGTCAATTGTTGCAAAAACTACAATAAAAAAAGGTGATATTTTAAACTCAAGTAATTTAACAGTTAAAAGACCTGGCACAGGAATATCTCCAATGCAATGGGACAAAGTTATAAATACTAAAGCTAAAAAAGATTACAAAGAAGATGAGATGATATGAGTAAAAGAAAAATATGTGTAGTGACAGGCTCACGCGCAGAATATGGATTATTATATTGGCTACTAAAGGAAATTGAAACTGATAAAAAGCTAGAACTTAAGCTCATTGTAACAGGAATGCACTTAAGTTTAAAGTTTGGGTTAACTTATAAAGAAATAGAAAAAAATTTTAAAATTGATAAAAAAATAAATATTTCTTTAATCTCTGATAGCAGTCAAAGTATTTCAAATTCTATGAGTATTGCTCAAAGATCTTTTTCAAAAACTTATGATGAGCTAAAACCTGATATTATTGTAATATTAGGAGACAGGTATGAGATTTTCTCCGCTGTTGCTGCCGCTATGATAGCTAGAATTCCAGTGGCTCATATTCATGGCGGAGAATTATCCGAAGGATCACTGGATGACTGTATACGTCACTCTATTACAAAAATGGCTCATTTGCATTTTACTGCAGCAGAAGAATATAAAAATAGAGTAATACAATTAGGAGAAGATCCTAGAAGAGTATTTAATGTAGGTGGCCTAGGAATTGAAAATATAAAAAAATTAAAACTTTTAAGTAAAAATGAATTAGAAAAATCCATTGGCTTTAAATTAAAGAAAAAAAATATATTAATAACCTTTCATCCTGTAACTTTAGAAAAGAATACATCACAGAAACAATTCCAAGAATTACTAAATGCAATCTCTGATTTAAATGATACTGGTATAATTTTTACTAAAACAAACAGTGATTTGAATGGAAATATTATTAATCAAATGATCAATCAGTTTTTAAAAAAAAACTCTAAAAATTCAATTGGATTTGTATCATTGGGACAACTAAAATATTTAAGCCTTTTACAATATGTGGACGCTGTAGTAGGAAATAGTTCAAGTGGATTACTTGAGGCCGCAAGTTTCAAGATTGGAACGATAAATATAGGTGACAGGCAAAGAGGCAGAATTAGAGGAAGAAATGTAATTGATTGTCTGCCAAGCAAAAAAAATATCCAAAAATCATTTGCCAAACTATATTCTAAAAAATTTCAACTATTATTGCAAAATGTAAATAATCCCTACGATAATGGGACATCAAGTAAAAAAATAATTAAAGTTTTGCGAAATTTTAAACTAAAAGATATTTTAAAAAAAAAATTCTACAATATTAAATTCAAAATATGAAAAATATTAAAAAATTAAAAATTAATAAAGACTCAACAATTAAGAATGCTTTAAAGGTAATATCTGAAGGTAATATTAAGATTGCAATTGTAGTAGATAGAAAAGATAGATTGCTAGGAACAATAGCTGATGGGGACATCAGAAGAGGGTTTTTAAAAGGCCTTGATATAAATAGTCCAATTAATTCAATTATTCAAAAAAATCCACTCATAGCAAAAAAAAATGTTAACAAAGAAAAACTACTTAAAGCTGCACTTAAAAAAAAAATTCATCAAATTCCAATAGTTGATGAAAACAAAAAATTTATAGGATTACATTTATCGGATGAGCTTACAAAACTTAAAAAAAAAACCAATAAAGTCATAATAATGGCAGGTGGTAGAGGTATGCGATTAAGACCGCTTACAAAAAATATCCCTAAACCAATGCTAAAAGTTGGAAATCAACCAATAATTCAGACTATAGTAGAAAAATTTAAGTTATGTGGATATACAAATTTTATTATTTGTGTAAATTACAAGTCAAATGTAATTAAAGATTATTTTGGAAATGGTAAAAAATTTGGAATTAAAATTGATTATATTGATGAAAAAAAAAGAATGGGTACCGCTGGCGCCTTGAGTCTTTTAAAACATAGACCTAAAGAACCCTTTTTTGTAATAAATGGAGATTTAATAATTGATTTTAACTTTGAAAAATTACTTGATTTTCATCTCAAGAATGAATCAAAAGCCACAATGTGTTTAACTGAATACATTGTTAATTCACCTTATGGAGTGGTAAATTTAGATGATTTAAATATTGCTTCTATTGAAGAGAAACCAGTGTATAAATTTTTTGTAAATGCTGGTGTCTATGTTCTGGATCCAAAATGCTTAAAACTAATACCTAAAAAATTTTTTGACATGACTTCACTGTTTAAAAAAATAATATCTTACAAACATAAAGTAATTTCCTTTCCAATAATAGAATCCTGGTTAGATGTTGGTAGAATAGGAGATTTTGAAAAAGCTAACAAAGAATATAATAGTAAATAAAGAAAAAAAAGAATCCAAGAATATGAAAAAAGATTTAGTTATTATACCTGCTAGGAAGGGTTCAAAAAGAATAAAAAATAAAAATTTAGTTAAAATATTAAATAAACCTTTAATAAATTGGACAATTGAATATGCAAAAAAAATTAAAACAAAAAATGTTGATATAATAGTAAGTAGCGATTGCAATAAGGTAAAAAAAATTTGTATTAAAGAAAAAATATATTTTCTAAAAAGACCAAAAAAAATATCATCTGACAATTCAAAAATGAATCAAGTGATTTTTAACGTATTGCAAAATTTAAAAGAAAAATATAGATACATAATATTATTACAACCAACTTCACCACTTAGGAGCATAAGCCTTTTTAGAAATTCACTAAAGATCTTAAATATTCAAAAACAGTTTGATAGTCTTATTCATGTCGCAAAAAATAATACATTTATTGGAATGATAGAAAATAATATGTGGAAGCCTAGTTACACAAAAGACATAAGATCTCAAGATATGAAATATAGCTATGTTTCAACGGGAAATTTATTTGTTTACAGATCAAAACTGTTTGAAAAAAAAATTAAATCCCCAAAAAAAACCTATGCCTTAACCTCTAATCAAAAATGGGTAGATATTGACAATCCTGAAGATTTGTTGCTATTTAAATCATATTTAAATGAAAAAAAAATATATAATAGATAATTTCAATCAATTGAGAGTTTTTGATATTGATATCAATAAGTTACGAAGTAAAAATTTTTATAGAAATGCCATCTCAAACAGAAATAAATATTATCAGCAGTATAACAAATACTTAAACATCAAACAAAATATTTGTCACTTATGTAAAAATAAAAAAAGTGAATTATTTTTATCTTTTAAAAAATATCAACTTAGAAGATATTTAAATTGCGATGTAATTTTTAGTAATATTGATACAAAAAAATTTAAAGAGTCAAATTTTTATAATCAAAAAAGAGTATTGAAAGATTTCAAGGAGGAGATGAACAAAACATTTGATGATTTTCAAAATCTAAAATTAAATAATCCAATTAATGCTTAAGCTAAATTTAAATTGATAGAATTTTTAACAAAGTGAGCTCTGTTTTTAAAGTTTTGATTATTGGTTCTGGACAGTTAGGTTCTAGACATTTGCAAGGAGCTTTGAAAAGTCATAATAAGTTATCTATTGTTATAGTAGACCCGTCTTTAAATGCATTAAAATTATCTAAAATTAGAGCTAATGAAATAGAATTGGGACATCAAGACTCATCAACGAAGTATACGCAAAGACTGCCTAAAAATCAGTATTTTAATATTTGTATAATTTCAACAAATGCAAATATAAGGGCGGAGGTTACTAAAGATTTTTTAGAAAATTGTAAAACGGATCATATAATATTTGAAAAGGTACTATTTCAAAAAGATGAAGATTTTGAATTTATTTCTAAATTAATTAAAGAAAAAAATATTTCCTCTTGGGTGAATTGCCCTAGAAGAACTTATTCTCATTATCAAGAAATTAAAAAAATTCTTGATATAAAAAAAACTGTTGAAATGAGTGTAACCGGTTCATCTTGGGGCATGGCATGTAATACTATTCATTTCATTGATTTATTTTCGTATTTAGTAAATAGCTCAAACCTGAAGATTGTTAAAACTAAATTTTCTAAGCATATCCTTAATAGCAAGAGAGGTAATAATTTTTATGAGATAAATGGTTTAATGGAGCTTCAAATTGATACCCATACTTTAAAAATTTATTGTAAAAATGGTGAAAAAGTTTCTTTAAATTTAAAGATTAAAAATAATAATAATGAATTTTCTTTTGACGAGCTAAATGGCATTTTACAAAGTAATATTGGTGGCACTATTAAAATAAGAAAGCAAAAAACCTCATATCAAAGTAGCGAAACAACAAAAATAATTAATAACCTAATAGATAAAAATCAATGTGATCTAACCTCATATCAAGAGTCTTACAAACATCATCTACCGCTTTTAACTGTAATCAAAAAACATCTTTCTTTAATTTTAAAAAAAGAATTTACTGGATGTCCAATTACATAAATGATAAAATAAAAATATGATATGGTTAATTGGTGCTGGGCAAATATCATATGAATATAGTAGGATTTTAGATAAACTAAAAATAAATTACTTAATAATAGGAAGGGGTAAAAAATCTGCAAAAAAATTTAAATCAAAAAAAAATGTTTCTACAGGTGGGATATCAAATTTCTTAAAAAAAAAACCTATTTGTACAGACAAAGCAATTGTCTGTGTTAATGTTGAAAATCTAAAATCAGCAACCATTCAATTAATAAATTATGGAGTAAAAAATATTTTATTAGAAAAACCTGGTGGAATTAATTTTAAGGAAGTAAGAGATCTATCAAATTTTGCTAGAGTTAAAAGAACAAATGTAAAAATTGCCTATAACAGGAGATTTTATTCTTCTGTCATTAAAGCAAAAGAGCTTATAAAAAAAGATGGAGGTGTTCAAAATTTTAATTTTGATTTTACGGAATGGACACATTTAATTAAAAAACTTAAAAAAAATAAAAAAATTTTAAAAAATTGGTTTTTTTTAAATTCTACACACGTCGTTGATTTGGCATTTTATATAGGAGGAGTGCCAATTGAACTTAACTCATTCACTAAAAAAAATAGTTTGTGGAATAAGTGTGCAGTAATATATTCTGGTGCAGGAAAGACTAAAAGTGGATCAATATTTACCTATCATGCTAATTGGCAATCTGCAGGTAGATGGTCCATTGAATTTCTGACCTCTAAAGGCAAATATATCTTGTGCCCATTAGAAAAACTTTTTTTTCAGAAAAGAGGCTCTCTAGAGTTAAAAGAAATAAAATTGAATTACAAAATTGATAGAAATTTTAAACCAGGTTTTTATACACAAGTAAAAGCATTTTTAGAGAATACTGACAAGAATATACCCACTCTTTTGGAACATTGTTCCATGATTAGTATTTATAGACAAATAATTAAGAGATGATTATCATTAATTTTTTTTACTATTACACTATATATATTACAATCAAAATTTAAAAATGGGATTTGAATCTATAAAAAAACTTTGTAAAAAAAATCTCGTTATTTATGACTTAAAAGATTTATTTCCAAATAATGAGGTGGATTTAAAGTTATAGATCTTTTGCAAAAAATATTTATGTGAGCAAAAATTGAAAAAATTTTTTTTTTTAAACGCTGATAATAAAGTCCCAATAACAATAATAACAGTTGTATTTAATGATGCAAAAAATATTGAAAGCACAATACTTAGTGTGATTAGTCAAACTTATAAAAATATTGAATACATTATTATAGATGGCGGCTCTACAGATGGAACAAAAAAAATTATTAGTAATTATAAAAAATATATAGATCACTATGTTTCAGAAAAAGACCAAGGTATTTATGATGCCATGAATAAAGGTATATCGCTTGCTTCTGGTAAATGGATAAATTTTTTAAATAGTGGGGATACTCTATCAAATAAAAAGGTAATTGAGAGAATCCCCTTTTATAATTATAAAAATTGTTCATTAATTTATGGAGACACAAAAATCTTTAGTGGTGAAAGAAAATTAATAAAAACTTTAAAAGCATTAAAAATGAATAGATTAAATTTATTGTTATTTGGCACAAGAGTAGCTTGTCATCAGTCAATCTTTTACAATAAAAAAATTAAATTTAGATATCCAAAAAAATATAAACTCAAAGGAGAATTTTTTTCATATTTTAAATTTATTAAACAAGGAGAAGCCAAACAGATAGATTTAATTATAAGCAATTATTATCTTGGTGGAGTTGGAAGTATTCTTGATAGACAAAATAAAATAGAGACATTAGATATCTTAAAAAAACAATTTAAATTTTTTTGGTTTTTGAACTTTCTAATTAGACTTTACTCGTTTTTAATAAATTTTTTTTTTAAAAGAGTATTATTTATTTTTAATCTTAAGTAAAATATTAAAACATTAAATAAATTAAATATAAAAAAATATGATTACAAAATCTTATAACAGACCAGTTGTTAGTTTTATTATGCCTGCTTACAATTCTGAAAAATATATTTCAGATCCCATCAGAGAATTACAAAAAGAAAACAAAATTAATTGGGAACTAATTATCATTGATGATTTTTCTGAAGACAAAACCTATGAGATTGCTAAAAGTTTTCAGAAAAAAGATAATAGAATAAAAGTTTTCAAAAATTTAAAAAAAGGCAAAGTTACAGGGACTAATTACGGTTATGGTTTATCCTCAGGAGAAATTATAAAATGTATAGACTCAGATGATTTATTACATAAAGATTATTTTGAATATTTTAATAAATTATCATCTTATGATGCTCATTGCCATAACGCTTTCATAACTAATGATAATTTAGATGTAATAACAAAATATTCTATAAACCCTAGATTGCTATCTAATAATTACAACATTATTGCATCTGAATTATTAAGTTTTCCTAAATGGGCGTGGTCATTTAATCGTAAAATAGCAAGTAATATATTTCCTATGCCAGAAAATTTACCTTTTGAGGATATTTGGATTAATTTAATTATAAAAAAACATTGTAAGGAAATTTTTTATATTAAAAAACCAATTTATATGTATAGACAACATGATACTCAGACTTTTGGAGGTATATTAAATTTTGATAAAGAAAAAGTAATTTTTAGAGCAAATAGGATGCTTAAATTAATAAATATTATTAAACTAGAACCTAGAATACAAGATAATTTAGAAAAAGATATTTTTAGAAATATAGAAAATTATTGGAAATTGATGAGCCTTGAAGAAATATCTTATTTTAATATTTTTAAAACTGAGCAAAAATTTATCGAAAAATTAAAGATAATTTTAATGAAAAAATTACCTCTTTTATCTAGATATGCATTATATTTAAAATGGAAATTTGATGGGCTATTCAAAAATTAATTTTGATAATTTTTTTTTTTCTACAATCTGTGTTTGTTTAGTTGTATTTTCAATTAATTATAAATTTTTTGGATTTTTAAGAATATTAGATCTAATAATTCTTACTTTATTTGGATTATTTTTTTTTTTAAAACCAAAAATAAACAATGAACAATTTGTTACATTTTTACTTATAGCTTTTGTTTTAGTGTTATCAACTTACTTAGGTGTTTTAAAAAATGGGCCAATAAAAATATCTAGATTAATATTTATTTATAAATATTTATTTATATTTTTTCTACCCTGGTTAATTGTTTCAGTTATAAAAACAGAAAAACAAATAATAATTGTAAATAAATTACTTTTAATAAATTTTATTTTACTAAGTATTTGGTCCTGGATGTATATTTATCTTAGATCTATAGAATTAATAAATGGACAACCTAGACCCTCTTTTCCAACATTAGATTTTAGCAATAGTGATGCGCATTTGTATTCTTCTTACCTAGGTTTTTTTTTATCAGCATATATCTTATATATAAAAGATTTTTTCAGGCATAATTTGTTTTTATCATTTATTATATCTTTCAATGGTATTGTTGGATTGTTAATGACTGGCTCACGAACAGGCATTCTGTTAATCTCTATAACTTTTTTAGCTTTCAGTTTTTCTAAATTTAAAAATTATTTAAATCTTGTTAATAAATTTAAAAAAATACAAATTAAAAAACTATTTTATGCATTATCAATTTTAATATTTTTAATAGAGCTTTTATTTATGTTTCAATATGAGTTTATTAACGATTTTTATTATTTAATTCAAAGAGCTCTAAATTTTAATCTTTTAAATGATTTTAGTTCTTTACAAAGATTGACAAAATTAAAATTATCATTGGAAGAAGTGAGTCATTTAGGATGGTTATTAGGTAATGGCTTAAAAAGTAAACTTCTATGGTATGACGGTATTTTTTCAATGTTAATGGCACATGGGGGATTGTTAATAATTATATTATTTATAATATTTTATTTTCTTATAATGAAAAGAATATCTGTTAATGTTTTCAATAAAAAAAATCATAAAATTTTTGTATTCTTAATTGGTATTTATCTGATATCTAATTTGATAACAGAGCATATTATGATATCACGTAATGCATTTCCTGTTTTGGTTTTTTTAGCAACTATGTATGTAACAATTAAAAAAAAACCTATTACTAATAATTGATTATGAAGATATCCATTATTACAGCAACATATAATAGTGCTGAATTTATCAATGATTGTTTAAAGTCAGTAAAAACACAAAACTATGATAATATTGAACATATTGTTATCGATGGCAATAGTACAGATGAAACATTACCGTTATTGTACTCAAAACGTGATCAAATCAAAGAATTGATCAGCGAACCTGATAAAGGAGTATATGATGCTATGAACAAGGGTATCAAGATTGCAACAGGAGAGGTTATTGGTTTTTTGAATTCTGATGACTTTTATGCAAATAATAGAATTATTTCAAAAGTGGCAAGTGTATTTAACAATAATTCATCAATAGATGCATGCTATGCTGATTTAGTTTATACTCAACAAATGGACACTTCTAAAGTTGTTCGTTATTGGAAGTCAAAAAAATTTATTGCTGGCTCTTTTTCAAAAGGGTGGCGTCCACCACATCCAACATTTTTTGCACGAAGTTCAGTCTATAAAAGATTTGGTCAATTCGATCTAGATTATAGTATTTCTGCAGATTATGAATTAATGATGAGATTTTTTGAGAAATATAAAATTGATGTGCGTTATATTCCAGAATTATGGGTTAAAATGAGAATCGGAGGATTATCTAATAAAAGTCTTAAAAATATTCTAAAACAAAATCAAGAAGATCTTAATGCTTTAAAAAAGCATAATTTATACAAAAATATTTATATATTTTTTACCTTTAAAATTTTTTCACGTCTTAAGCAATTTTTCAGCAGACCAAGTAATTAGATATATTAAAAATAAACTACTTATTATTTTATAAATATTTTAATTGATTATATTTTTAAATATTTTTTAAGTTTTAATTTTATTGAAACAAATACTAAAAATAGCAACACAAATAATGATAAGGAATAAATCGCTCCTACTTGTTGAGAAACAAAATAACCCAAATAAATAATAATTATGTTTAATGAATTAATTGATAAAAATGTTTTAAAATGGTTATTAGAAAAATAATTTAGAACATAATGATGAAAATGTGATTTATCTGGGTTTGAAAAATTTGATCTAATTATCAACCTTTGAAATGTAACATGCAAAAAATCATATACAGGAAGCCAACATGCCCATATCAAAAAGGCAGGATGAATACCTTTATATTTGTATAAAAATATTAAAGTAAAACTTATAAAAAAACTTATAAATAAACTGCCAGAATCTCCCATAAACGATTTAAATCCTGATTGGATTGGCAAAAAATTAAAAATTAAACTTATAAATAAAAAATAAATAAAAATTAAAATTAAAGATAGGTATTGACTTTGTTTGTCACTTAAAAAATAAAAATATAAAAGAGCAGTAATAGCATATCCAATTAACAATCCATCTGTTCCATCAATATAATTTATTGCATTTATCAAAAGCATAACAGCCAGAAAAGTAAAAGGTATAGATGCTTTGCCAAGCTCAAGCATATTAATGAATTCATATTTTCCAAGATTTGTTAGTGTAAAACCATTTAATATCAAATAACTTGTAGGAAACAGCATAAGAAAAAATTTAGTAGATGGCTTCATTTCGCTTCTATCATCAAAAAAACCAATAAGAGAGATCAAAAATCCGAAGATAATGATATTTTCTAATAATTTTGAGTATTCTGTTATTCCAATTACTGTAACCATAAAAATAGAAATGATAATTCCAGAAATATTGACTACATCTAATTTATGAACTTTTCTTAAATTTGGCTTGTCTACCAAATTTAATTTTTTTGCTAAAAAAATTGCAAAAAGCATTAAAAAAGGAAAAATAATTAAACAGCTTGTAATTATCATAATTATTGTTGATTACATGTTTGTTATATCTAGAAATAATTATTTAACAATTAAGAATAAATATGCTTCATAAATATGTAATTTTTACCAAATTATCACAAAAATGATTTAAATATTATTTTTTAAATATAGTTTGATTTGATTTAAAAATTAGATACTAAATTATATTCACTTATTTTTTAATGAAATTTCAAAATCCATCAAAAATATTAAGATTTGAAAATTATCTTCAAATATTAGTTCTATCTATTCCAGTACTTTTAATAACCGGACCTTTTTTACCAGATTTATTTTTATCATTATCAGCAATATCATTTGTAACATATTTAGTTTTAAGAAAGGAACTAAATTTTTTAAACTATAAAGTTTTTTATATATTTTTAATATTTTTTTTAATTTTAGTAATTAGTTCATTATTATCAGATTACTCAAGTAAATCATTAATCACAAGCATTGGATATATTAGGTTTGGAATTTTTATATTTGTAGTTAGTTTTTTAATTAATAAAAAAGAAAACTTTATAAAAAAATTAATTTTTGTATTAATTTCAATACTTTTAATTTTATTTTTTGACTCTATCTTTCAAAAATTCACAGGATCAAATATTTTTGGTACAACTGCTCCATATGGTCGTATAACAAGTTTATTTGGCGATGATATTAAACTTGGAGGTTATGTTGCAAGAATTGCTCCATTGCTTATTACATTATTGGTTTGTTTAAAATTTAATAGAGGTACTATATTTTTAATATTTTTAATTTCTTTATTTTTAACTTTTATTAGCGGTGAAAGAACATCTTTTTTTATGATGATCATGTTTTTAGTAGGTTATTTAATGTTTAGCAGTATCTCACTCAAATTAAAATTTTTATATTTTATAACTCCTATTATTTTAATTTTTGTACTTTTATTAAACCAAGAAATTAGACATAGAATTTTAACATCAACATTGAACCAAATCAATATAAGTAATGAAAAGCCATTTTACAAAACTATCAAGAGAGAAAATGGTGCATTAGTAGTATTACATAGAGATAGCACAATACTTCCAAGAATTTATCATATGTATTTTGAAACAGCAGTTAAGATTTTTAAAGATAATATTTTATTTGGATCAGGCCCGAGGACATATTCATTTAAAAGTCAAGAAGAGCAATATTATACAGTTTCTGATCATGAGGGTTGGCAAAATTACGTAAAAAATTTTAATAAAGAAACTATGATTAAGCTATCTGAAATTCATAAGGATCAAATTATTAAAATATCAAAATTTCAAAAATATAAAGATTTAAAAAAAGATAAAAATTTAATAAATAATGAAGAATATAGAAAATGGCTTAAAGGCCATGGAATTGGACATATAGATTTTAATGAGAGAATTAAAGATAAACAATGGCTTAGTGGCTGGCTTTTAAATGAAGACTTAATTGGATTTACAAATATTTCAGGTGTTAATAATCATCCTCATAATACTTATTTACAGCTTTTAAGTGAAACAGGATTTTTGGGTTTTTTATTTGTCATAGTAATTTGGTTATTCTGTATTTTTAAGCTTTTTATGGATATAGAATTTTATTATAAATGCTTATTATTAGGCTTAATTATCAATTTATTTCCATTTATGTTTACAGGTAATTTTTTTAATGGTTGGTTATCAATTTTATACTTTTATCCTTTAGGTTTTTTAATAAAAAAACAAAAAAAAATATAGATAGTTTTAATGAAGTTTTTAAACTTAGATTATATTAAAGATAAATTTTATAGATTTAATTCTTATCAAATATTTATTTTATCTTTTTTAATATGTTTATCATTTTATTTAGTTGAAGGCTTATTTGATGTCGATCGATTTTACCATCCTGACTCAAGCTATTATCTTAAACCAATTTCTCTATATAGTCTAAAAGGTATTTTCTTTAATCCAGTAGTTTTAAATAATAAAGGTTATTTGTATGTGAGTAAATATTTATTTAATAATTATTATTTATTAATTTTATTAAATTTTATTTTATACTCAGTTACCAATGTATTAATTTATAATTATGTTTTTAAAAAATATTTTAAGATATTAAGCAACTTAAAATTAATTCTTTTATTTTATTTACTTTTTTTGGATCCTTATAGATTACATCTTGCTTCACATGTTCTAAAAGAAACAATACTGATCTCTATTATTACTATAATTATTCTCTCGAATATGAAAATTATAAAAATACTTTTTGTGTTTTTGCTTGAAATATTTAGAAGTAATTCTTGGATATACCTATTCGTCTTTATTACCTTTTCAAAAATTAAAAAGATTATAAAAAAAAAAGTTTTTTATATATCTATTTTATTATTTTTTTTATTATTAATTATTATTTCTATATTTAGTCAAATTGCACAAGATACAATTCAAAATATATTACAACTTATCATTAATAATATAAAAGAATATAACAGTAAAGAGATGCCTATAAGATCTTATGACCAAGTAAGTCAATTTAAAGATTTTGACTTTCCTTTAAATTTTATTCTTAAGAATATTACTTGGCCACTTATGTTGGTAAGTGGGTTTTTTATGTTTTTTGTTTCTTCAATGCTATTTCAATTCTTAGGAGTAATTATTTTATTAAATAACTTTTTAATTTATATGATAACAAAAAAAATTCATATCAGTCTTGGATTGTTAATTATTTTATTTATGATAAGTGTTTACACGTCTAGCTACACGGCAATGTTCAGGTATTCTTATATTGCAATTTATTCTTCAATTATATATTTCTTTTTTTTACTTGATATGACAAATATTAATAAGAAATAGAAAATAATAAGATAAAATTTAATCATATGAAAAAAAAATGTAAATTTTGTAACAATTTAATAAAATCATCATTTTCTGTTTATAATTATCATATAGCCAAAAGTTCTGGTCGTTTCTATGAGTGTGAATCATGTAAAATAATGTATCAGCCAAAATTAATTAAAAATTTATATAAAAATCAGGAAAGCTCAAATTATAATTTAAATAAAAATTTTTTTTATTATCTAAAACAAATTATTTTATTAAATTTTATATTTAATTTTAAAAAATTTTTTCATAAAAAAAAAGATATTTTAGATTATGGTTGTGGATCAGGTGAGCTTGCAATTGCTTTAAGTTTATTTTTTAAAAATAAAAATATTTTCACTGCAGATGTTTTTAAGTTAGATAAAAAGTTTATTCCAAAAATAAAAAAACACTATCTACTTCATAAAGGTAAATTAAAAAAAAAAAAATTTGACCTCATTTTGATGAGACATGTATTTGAACATATTTTAAATCTTGATAATTTTCTTAAAAAGATAAAAAAAAATTTAAAAAATAAAGATAGCAATTTGATTATTGAAGTTCCAAATATGGATAGTTTGTGGAGAAAAATAATGAAAGAAAGATGGCCTGGTTATTTTTATCCTTTTCATTATTATGTATTTTCAAAACAATTTTTAAAAGACTATTTATCCAAAAATAATTTTAAAGTTATAGGTGAGCAAAATTTAGAGCCTGCAATTATTGGCTCATATTTACTTACATTTGGGATAAATAAATCTATTTGTAAGCTTTTGTCTCTTATATTTTATCCACTTCAGTTCTTAATCTCCAAGATATTTTTAAGCTCAGAGGCAATTTTAATAATAGTAAAGAAAAAATAGTGTTTAATATTTCAAGTTATATTTTATATAATTTGTCTAATTTATTATTTGCACTATTAATTCCTAATAGTTTTACGAAGATATTTTTTATTAATTATTCAATCTCATCAGGTATTTTTACTTTTATCATTTTTTATCATTTTTCAAAAAAAAATATTTTTTCAGAAAAGAGTATGATGATCATAAGTACCTTTCTCATATTATTATCCGAATTATTAAATTCTAATATTTATATAATTTGGCTTTTTACGTTTTTAATTATTTATTTTGATTATTTTTTTTCACAAAGAAAAAACTATTTAGTTAATTTCTTTTTTAAATTTTTATTATTGATTTCAAGTTTTCTTTTGTATCAAAACTTTCTTTATCCAACTGAAGTATTAAAAATAAAAATTATTATCACCTATTCAGCACTCATATTTTACTATTTATTTTGTAAAAAGTATGAATTTTCTGCTCTTAAAGTAAATTCTCCACTTAAGTATAATTTTTGGACTTGCCTGATTTATTTTGGATCTTTGTTTTTAATAACAATAATTGTTCCAAATAGTTTTATTAAAATTATGTATATATCTTTTCAAATTTTAATTGGAATTCAATTAAAACTTTTTGATCTTAAAATTAGAGATATAAAAGTAAAATACTTAAATACTGATATTATTTTTGGATCATTATCTTTTTCATACTTAATATTTTTAAGTCTTTATTCTAGCTTATATTATATAATAGTTTTTTATTTATTAATTTTTTTAAGCTTAAATTTTTGCAAAAAAAAATATATTATTAAAATTTAAATTTATAAATATTAAATCATGAAATATTATAAAAAAGTTGGAATTATAGGTATTAGAGGATTACCAGCAATGTATGGTGCTTTTGATAGATTTGTCGAGCAGTTTGTAGGTTCAAAAAATATTAAACAAAAAAACGTAGTTTTTTATGTTGGTTGTGATTCTACTTTTAAAGAATTTGAATTTAATCAATCAAATGTAAAAAGAATGTTTGTTAATAGAGGGGAAGGCCTTCTAATATTGTTAAGTTATCTTATGTCCATTATTAAAATGTATTTAAGTGGTGTGAGGTGTTTTTTGTTTTTTGGCTATGGAGCAGCTCCTTTATTTTTGTTACTAAAAATCTTAAATTGTAAAATAGTTTGTAATCCAGATGGAATTGAGTGGAGAAGACCTGAGGGAAGAATAAAAAAAATGTATTTTAGATTTTGTGAAAAACTAATTTCAAAAATTAATATTGTAAGAATTTTTGATTCTAAAGTTATTGAACGATATTATAATATAAATCATTCTGCTAAAGGAAAAACAATTTATTACCCATCTGTCTTCGAAAATTATAAAATAGAAGAAATTAACAAAAAAACTCATGAACGCTTTTATATAATTGGCCGATTATTAGAAGAAAATAATACTGAAATGATTGTAAAAGCGTTTACAAGATTAGATTTAAAAAAAAAATTATATATCATTGGTAAATCTAATGATTATTTTGAAAAAAAAATTCGTCCTTTAATTTTAAATCTTAAAAATATCATTCATTTAGGTCCAATATATGATCAAAATAAGCTTTATAAAATTTGCAAATGTTTTAATTATTATGTTCATGGTCACAGCGTGGGTGGTACAAATCCAACTTTAATAGAAGCTGTTAATTTACAAAAACCAATTATATCGTTTAATACGTCATTTAATCGAGAAATATTAAGTAAGAACGCTTATTACTTTAGCAGTGATGATGAACTTTATAATATACTTAGAAATGACCAGCATCATAAAATCAATAAACCACTCTTTAAAGAGGAATATACTGCTAATTATATAAATAATGCTTACTTTGAGCTTATAAGTTAGTTTATATAATAATTTTAAGCTTTACAAAATTATTTTTAGACAATAAAAGAATTTGCCTGGTGATTATTGCGAAAGTGATATACCCGATCCCATCTCGAACTCGGAAGTCAAGCCTTTCAGCGCCAATGGTACTTTACCTTAAGGTATGGAAGAGTAGGTCATTGCCAGGCAAATATAAATTATGCATATTTTCATTACAGGTGTAGCAGGTTTCTTAGGCTCAAATCTAGCTGACTATTATGTTGAAAAAGGATTTAAGGTATCAGGAAACGATAATTTAGTCGGAGGTGACGAGGATAATATAAACAAAGATGTAAATTTTTACAGAGGAGAATGTGAAGATTTAGAGTTTATGACAAAATGCATGAAAGGTTCAGATGTTGTTTGTCATACAGCTGCTTATGCTCATGAAGGATTATCTAATATATCACCAACACTAATTTGCAATAGCAATGTAACAGGTAGTGTTTCAATTTTTACTGCAGCTATCAGAAATAAAATAAAAAGAATTGTTTATTGTTCTTCAATGGCAAGATATGGAAACATTAAGATGCCTTTTAGTGAGGAAGACACTCCAAATCCAATAGATCCTTATGGTGTATCTAAACTAGCGGCAGAAAAAATTTTGAAGATATTATGTGATACGCACGGTGTTGAGTATAATATTGCGGTACCACATAATATTATTGGGCCAAAGCAAAAATATGATGACCCATTTAGAAATGTAGCATCAATAATGGTTAATTTAATGTTACAAAATCGCAAGCCAATTATTTATGGAGATGGTTCACAAAAAAGATGTTTTTCAGACGTAAAAGATTGTATCTATTGTTTAGACAAACTTTTATTTGACCCTAAAATTAAGTCCGAAACCGTTAATATTGGTCCTGATGAAAATGTAATTACAATTAATGAATTATTTGAGATTATTGCTAATAAATTGCAATTTAACGAAAATCCAATCTATTTTAAAGATCGACCCAATGAGGTAAAACATGCTGCATGTTCATCAAATAAAGCAAGAAAATTATTAAATTATTCAACAACAGTTACACTTGAAGACTCACTTGATACAGTAATATCCTTTGTAAAAAAAAAAGGATCAAAAAATTTTAAATATGGCTATAAACTTGAAATAGATAATGAGAATACCCCTGAAACTTGGAAGAATAAGATATTTTGATATAAAATCTTTCTCATGGTTATAAAAATATAATTGAAAGATCTTAAAATTACTTTATTAAATAGTTCAAATATGAAAATTAAAAGTTCCTTAAAATCAATAAAAAAAAGAGACCTAAACTCTAAACTAGTGAGACGAAGAGGTAGAGTTTATGTTATTAATAAAACGAACCCAAAATTCAAAGCAAGACAGAAGTAATTTTTATGGACAATGAAAACCATAAAAATACCTGGAACAATTTTACTAAATTTGTGTTGTGGGGAACAGTCGCAGTTATTGGTGTTTTAGTATTAATGGCTATATTCCTGTTGTAAGATAGAAGTATGAAAATTGCTTCTGTTTTAGAAAATCAAAAAATTGAAAAAAGAGTAGCAATTACCCCTGAGATTGCAAAAAAATATATCTCTCTTGGCCTTGAAGTTTTATTGCCTGAAAATTATGGAAGTCATCTTGGATTTAACGATGAAGAATATAAAGAATTAGGAGTTTCAATTTCAAAAGATGAAACAGAAATTATATCTAGTGCAGATATTATTGTTCAGTTAGGTTTATTAGATGATGGCAAAAATTCTTTATTAAAAGAAAATCAAACATTTATTGGGGTGTTAAACCCGTATGAAAATAAAGAAAAAATAAATGATTTAGTAAAAAAAAATATCAATACTTTTTCACTTGAGCTACTTCCAAGAATAACAAGAGCTCAGTCCATGGATATATTATCCTCACAAGCAAACCTTGCAGGTTACAAGGCAGTAGTGGAATCTTTTGCTCATTTTGAAAAAGCAATTCCAATGATGATGACTGCAGCAGGAACAATACCAGCTGCAAAAGTATTAGTGGTTGGGGCAGGGGTTGCAGGATTACAAGCAATTGCAACTGCAAAACGGATGGGTGCAATAGTATTTGCAACAGATGTAAGAATGGCTTCTAAAGAGCAGGTTGAAAGTTTGGGAGGAAAATTTTTAACAGTTGAAGGGGCTGAAAATTTAGAAACAGAGGGTGGTTATGCAAAGGAAGCATCAGAAGATTTTAAAAATAAACAACAAGAATTGTTGTCAGAAACACTTAAGAAAATTGATATTGTAATTTGCACAGCTTTAATTCCAGGAAAAAAAGCACCAGAAATTATTAAAAAAGATATGATTAATAATATGCAGCCTGGATCGATCATTTATGATCTAGCTGCTATTCAAGGTGGAAATACAGCACACACTAAAGTTGATGAAATTGTAAATATTAATGGTGTTAAAATAATTGGGGAAAGTAATATATTAAATAAACTTCCAACTTCTGCATCAAATTTATATGCTAAAAATGTATTTAATTTTGTGTCAAATTTATATGATAAAGAAAAAAATAAAATTAATATAAATTTAGAAGACGAGATAATTGAAAAAACACTAATAAAATAAAATTATGGAAATAGATCCTTTTATATTCAGATTAAGTATTTTTATCCTTTCAATTTTTATAGGGTATTATGTAGTTTGGAGCGTAACCCCATCACTTCACACACCTTTAATGTCAGTTACCAATGCGATTTCATCAGTGATTATTGTAGGTGCAATTATTGCAGGATTAGCAGGGAACTCTGATACTATATTTAACACTTCAAGTATCTTTGGGTTTTTAGCAATATCACTAGCAGCTATAAATATATTTGGTGGTTTCTTAGTCACACAAAGAATGCTTGCGATGTATAAAAAAAAGAAAAAGGATAAATAATGTTATCAGCAAATTTATCAGCCATGTTTTATTTAATTTCAGGAGTATTATTCATTTTAGCTTTAAGAGGGCTTTCATCACCTGAAACATCAAGACAAGGAAATTTCTTTGGTATTTTAGGAATGATTATTGCAATTACAGTTACCTTTTTATCAATTGGTAATTTTTCAACAGGTTTTGTTGTTGTTTTAATTTTTCTTTTAATAGGAGGATTAATAGGTGCTTTTATTGCATATAAAATTCCGATGACAGCGATGCCAGAATTAGTTGCTGGTTTTCATAGTTTGGTTGGGCTTGCAGCTGTATTTGTTGCAATAGCTGCTTTTTTAAATCCAGCAGCTTTTAATTTAGGATCTCCAGGTAACATTAAACTTGGAAGCTTAATTGAAATGTCAATTGGTGCAGCAGTTGGTGCAATAACTTTTTCAGGTTCAATTATTGCTTTTTTAAAACTTCAAGGAATAATGTCAGGTTCACCTATAACTTTTAAAGGCCAACATCCGCTGAATGCCTTAATTTTAATTTCAATAATTGTATTAACTTATCTACTTTGCTCTACACAATCCTCCAATTTATTTTGGATATTGTTAGCAGTATCTTTTTTAATTGGTTTTTTATTAATCATTCCAATTGGTGGTGCAGATATGCCAGTTGTGATTTCAATGTTAAATTCTTACTCAGGTTGGGCTGCAGCTGGAATTGGTTTTACTTTAGAAAACACTGCTTTAATTATTACAGGCGCCTTAGTTGGATCTTCAGGGGCAATTTTATCTTATATAATGTGCAAAGGAATGAATAGATCATTCTTTAATGTTATCTTAGGAGGCTTTGGAGCAACTGAACAATCAAGCTCAACGCAAAATAAAGAGCAAAGACCTGTAAAAAGTGGAAATGCAGATGATGCTGCTTTTTTAATGAAAAATGCATCCTCAGTTATAATTGTTCCTGGTTATGGAATGGCAGTAGCACAAGCACAGCATGCTTTAAGAGAGATGGTTGATACTTTAAAAAAGAATGACATTAAAGTTTCTTATGCAATTCACCCTGTTGCAGGACGTATGCCAGGACACATGAATGTTTTGCTTGCTGAGGCAAATGTTCCATATGATGAGGTGTTTGAACTTGAAGAGATTAATAATGATTTTGCAAATGCAGATGTGGCTTTTGTTATTGGAGCTAATGATGTGACAAATCCAGTAGCAAAAACAGATCCACAAAGCCCAATTTATGGTATGCCAGTTCTTGATGTTGAAAAATGTAAGTCAGTATTATTCGTTAAACGTAGTTTGTCGCCTGGTTACGCTGGAATTGATAATGATCTATTTTATAAAGAAAACACTTTGATGTTGTTTGCTGATGCAAAAAAAATGACAGAAGACATCACTAAAAATCTGTAGGTATAAATTTGAACACTAAAATATTTTGTGACATTGCAGAATTAGATCAAATTAAAAAATTTAATAAAAAAAATATTGTTAAGGGATTTACTACCAATCCAAGCTTAATGAGAAAAGCTGGAGCAAAAGATTATAAATTATATTCAAAAAAAATTCTTAAAATTTGCAACAACAAACCAGTATCTCTTGAAGTATTTGCTGATGAATATGAAGAAATGAAAATTCAAGCAATGAAAATTAATACTTGGGGAAAAAATGTTTACGTAAAAGTACCAGTTGTTAATTCTAAAGGTAAATTTATGGGACGAATTATTAAAGAGTTAAATAATCAAAACATAAAACTCAATATTACAGCTGTTTATAACGCCAAACAAACTGAAAAGATTTTAAAATTAATTAACAAAAAAACAAAAGTAATTATTTCTATTTTTGCTGGAAGAGCAGGTGATACTGGTAAAGATCCAGTGCCAGAATTTATTAATAGCATTAGAATGGCTAGGAAATTTAACAATGTAGAGATATTGTGGGCTAGTGTTCGTGAACCCTATAACTATTTACAAGCAAAACAATTAGGTTGTCACATCATTACTGTTCCACCAACTATTATTGAAAAAATAGAAAACTTTGGAAAATCATTTGATCAACTTACAAAAGAAACAGTTAAATCTTTCTTGGTAGACAGCAAAAAATCTAATTTTAAAATTTAGTCAGGAATTGGTTGCGGGGGACGGATTTGAACCGCCGACCTTCAGGTTATGAGCCTGACGAGCTACCAGACTGCTCCACCCCGCGGTATACTTAAATTCTATTTTTAAGTTTATTTAACTTTTTAACTCTCTTAATATTTTCTTGTAGAATTCTTTTTTTCTTCTCTGAAGGTTTTTCGTAGGTATTTTTTAATTTTATTACTTTAAAAAAACCATCACGTTGAAGTTTTCTTTTAAGAACTCTCAGTGCTTGTTCAATGTTGTTATCTTTAACTTCTATTTTCATAAATATTAATTGTGAGTAGATATCACCATAAAATTTTGATGTCTATTAAATTTATTCAATGTTTGAAATTTCTTTTGCTTGTTTTGCTTTTTCTTTTTCTTTTTTTTCTCTTTTTATTCTTCTTTCAGCTTTTTCTAGTGCTTCTACCAGATCTTTTTGACTGAATAGGTTTAAAGCAACAGGGTCTTTTGGGTTTAAATTATTATAGTTCCAATAGCTTTTATTTCTTATCGAAGTAACTGAATTTTTTGTTATCCCAACTAGCTTTGCAATTTGGGAATCTTTTAGCATGTTATGCTGTCTGATTAACCATAGTGCAGAATCTGGTTTATCTTGTCTTTTAGATAAGGGTACATATTTTTTAATTTTTTTTTCACTGTTAGATATTTCAATATCAGTACTTTTAATTAACAAAGGTCTATTTTCATCTTTAGATGATAGTTCAATTTCCTCTCTAGAAAGTTGCCCTGAAATTATTGGATTATAAGCTTTAATTCCTTTTGCAACTTCACCATCAGCAATTCCTTGAATTTCAACTTCGTGCAAGTTACAAAAATTTGCAATTTGTTTAAAAGTAAGTGTTGTATTTTCAACTAGCCAAACAGCAGTAGCCATTGGCATCAAAGGTGCATTTGACATTTAATTTTTTTTATCTGATTTAAAGTTTTGAAATTTTTTATTAAATTTACTTATTCTACCTTTATCCATTAATTTTTGTTTTCCACCTGTCCATGCAGAATGAGATTTTGGGTCAATCTCTAGTTTAAGTAAATCACCCTCAGCCCCCCAAGTTGATTTCGTTTCAAATTGAGTTCCATCAGTCATTTCGACTTTAATTGTGTGGTAGTTTGGGTGTATGTCTTTTTTCATATCGAGACTTATAGCAAAAGAATTTTATAACACAATTAAAAGTTAACTAAATTTTCCAACATTTTATTATTAATCGCAGCACTTGAGGCCCTAATATCAATCTTATTTACATCAAATTTATGAATATCATTAACTAATCCTCCTGCTTCTTTGACCAATATCTCTCCAGCTGCGACATCCCAAAGATTAATATCATTATGAAAAAAACCATCAAGCCTTCCAGAAGCAACATAGGCCAAATCTAATGCGGCACATCCACTATATCTCATGTTAAGATCACTAAATTTAACACCTTCATGATTACTTGAAAATAGACAATCATCAATCGAGTTCTTTTTTGAAACTCTTAATCTTTGGTTATTTAAAAATGCCCCTTTATCTTTTTCAGCAAAAAACATCTCATCTTTGATTGGGTCAAAAATTAAACCACTTACAATTTCCTTTTTAGATTGTAGTGCGATGCAGATGGCAAAGTGAGGTATCCCATGTAAAAAGTTTGTTGTTCCATCAATTGGGTCAATAATCCAAATATTTTCTTTATCATTATTTTTAATTATTCCTGTTTCTTCAGTTATAAAAGAGTAATTTTTTTTAATTTTTGATAATTCTTCAATTAAAATTTTTTCAACATGTTTATCCGTTTTAGTTACAAAATCATAAGGTCCTTTTTTAGATACTTGTAATTTTTCAACCTCCCCAAAGTCACGAATAACAGATTTAGATGCTTTTTCTGCAGCTTTAATCATGATGTTAAGGTTTGGGGATATAGAAATCATTTTTATATTTTTTTAACGTACTCTAGATTTCTTGTATCTATTATTACTTCATCACCAGACTCAATAAATGGCGGTACTTGAATGTTTAAACCATTATCGAGTGTTGCAGGTTTATAAGATGAAGAAACAGTTTGTCCTTTTAGCGCAACATCTGTCGTTTCTATCTTGCACTTTACTTGATTAGGAAGTTCAATTGAAATTGGATTTTCATTATAAAAACTAACAGAAACCTCTAGATTTTCTGTTAACAATTTCCCTTGTTCACCAACAATTTCTTTTTTAATTTCAATTTGTTCAAATGTTTTTGGTTCCATAAAAAAATAATTATTTTCATCTTCATATAGATAATTAAATTTAGTTTCCTCTAATGATGCTTTTTCAACAGTTTCACTTGATCTAAATCGTTCGTTTAATTTTGTGTTCTTTTCCAAACTTTTCATTTCAACTTGGGCAAATGCTCCTCCTTTTCCAGGTTTTACATGTTGAGTTTTTAGAACTTGCCATAAATCATTTTTATATTCTAAAAGCATTCCAACTCTTATTTCTCCAGCATTAATTTTCATTTGAGTTTTTCTATAGTTTCTAAGGGTTTATATTTTTTATTATTCCAAACGTAGCCTGAAATAGCTAATAAATTAGCATTGTTCAATAACAGTTTTTTATAATTATTAATATTAATTCCCCCTATTGCAACTATAGGGGTTTGGCTTAGCTTTTTTGCTTTATTTAAAATTTCAATTTTAGCTTTAAACTTAACTTTTTTTGTTTTGGTGAAAAAAAAAGCTCCAAAGGCAATATAGCTGGCTTTATCTTTAATAGCAGCTTTTGCTAATTTGATAGAATTATGACAGGTAATTCCTATGATTTTATTTCCAATTATTTTTTTTGCACTATTTATATTCATATCTTTTTGACCCAAATGACATCCATCAGCATTGAGCTTTTTAGAAAGTATGGGATTATCATTTACTATAAATTTTACACTGTTCTTTTTACAAATTCGCTGAATTTTTTTTCCAATTAAAATTTTTTGTTTAAAAGAGTACTTTTTAAGTCTTAATTGAAATAATCCAACTTTTCCAGTTTCGAGTACTTTATTTAAATCCTGATAGAATTGAGGGTATATGTTGTTAGGAGAAATAAGATAAATAAATTTTTTTTTACTTATTCTCAAGTTCGATAGACCATTTTCCTTGAGCAGCTAAAGTATTCATTCGTGCTCTATGATTAAAAACATTTTGGGTTCCTTGGATATTTTTAATATCTTTTGACCAGAATTTTAAAGCACTTTGTTGAAGAGCTCTTCCATATGAGTAGGTCATTATAAAATTAGTATTATTGTTTTTATTTATAAGATTTAGATTTTCTGTTGCCTCAACTTCTGATTGGCCACCTGACAAAAAAGCAATTCCAGGAACTTCATTTGGAACTGATTTTTTTAAGCACTCAAGTGTTTTAGAGGAAACCTCCTCATTAGAGATTTTATTTTTTGATTTATTTCCTGCTAGAATCATATTGGGTTTTAAAATTATTCCTGTGAGATCAGTTTTGTGAATTATAAGTTCTTCAAAACATTTTTCAATTACTTCAGATGTTTTTTTTAAACAGTCTTCTGCTGAGTGCTCCCCATCCATTAAAACTTCTGGCTCAACAATTGGAACCATTCCACATTCCTGGACTAAAGCAGAGTATCTTGCTAGCGCGTGCGCATTTGAATTTATCGCAAGTTTGCTAGGATATTTTTCTCCAATATTATAAACACCTCTCCATTTTGTAAATCTTGCACCAAGTTCATAATATTTTTTTAATCTTTCTCTAAGTCCATCTAAACCCTCAGTAATTTTTTCATCTAATGAATTTGCTAAATCTTTTGCGCCAGTGTCTACTTTAATTCCTGGAACAGCTCCTGTTTCTGAGATCATGGAAGGGATTGTTTTTCCAAGATTTGATGTTTGATTGATTGTTTCATCATATAAAATAACACCACCAATACAGTCTTTCATACTATCTGCTGAAAAAAGTGTTTCTCTGAAAATAAGTCTAGTTTCTGGTGATGATTCAATGTTTACTGAGTCCAATCTTTTAGTCATAGTTCCATTACTTTCGTCTGCAGCAAGTATACCTTTACCGTTTGAAAGAATTTTTAGAGCAATTTTATTAAGTTCAGACATCTTAGTTTAAAGCTCTTATACCAGGAAGTTCTTTGCCTTCAAGAAATTCTAGAAAGGCTCCCCCAGCAGTTGAAACAAAATTAAAATCTTTAACTGCATTTAAACTATTCAATAATGAAACTGTATCGCCTCCTCCAGCAACTGAATAGATTTTATTTGATTTATTGTTGTCAATTATTTTCTTAGCAATTTCAATACTGCCATTAGCAAAGCTAGGATTTTCAAAATATCCAGCAGGTCCATTCCACAAAATAGTATTACTTTTATCAATAATATTATTAATCATACTTATAGTTTTCGGACCAATATCTAAAATCATGTCATCTTTTGAAATTTCATTTAATTCTTTTATTAGTGGAGAGTCATTTAAATTCTTTCCAACTACAACATCTTGAGGATAAATTATTTTACAGTTTTCTGTCTCTGAAAGTGAAATAATTTCTTTTATAATTGTGTCAGAGTTTTCTTCTTGTAAGGATTTTCCAATATTATTACCCATATATTTAATAATATTATTAGCCATTCCGCCTACAATTATAATATTATCAAATCTAGGTATTAAATTCTTAATTATATTAATCTTAGTAGAGACTTTTGAGCCTCCAATAATACAGGTTATTGGTTTTTTAATTTCAGAAGTAATTTTTTTTAAAGCATAAACCTCTAAATCAAGTTGCAATCCAGAATAAGAAGGTAAAAAATTAGTTATATAATGAATTGATGCATGTGCCCTATGAGAGCATGAGAAAGCATCATTAACATAAATATCAGCTAAACTTGCAAGCTGTTTTGCAAATTGTGGATTATTTTTTTCCTCCTCAGGATAAAATCTTATATTTTCTAACATAACTATTTTTTCATCATCATTATCAAATAAATCTTTTGATGCTATTTCTTTAATATCTTTGGAAATGAGTTTTATATTTTGACTTAATTTTATCTCTAAATCTTGACATATGGGTCTAAGCGAAAGCTCGTTTACTACTTGTCCCTTAGGTCTTCCTATATGAGAAATAATTATGATTTTTGTATTTTGAGAAATTAGAAATTTTAAAGTAGGTAGAATTTTATCAATCCTTGTTGTGTCAGTGATTTTGCCATCAGTTAAAGGAACATTTAAATCTAATCTTAATAATATTTTTTTATTATTAAGATTTAATTCATCACTTATCCTTTTCATTAGGAAATTTTATGAATGTATTCTGCTATATCGCACATTCTATTTGAAAATCCCCACTCATTGTCATACCAGGCTGAAATTTTTCCCATATTTTTACCTACTACGTTAGTAAGCGATGAGTCTACAATTGCTGATGATGAATTATGATTAAAATCAATAGATACAAGCTTTTCAGATGTTATTTCTAATATTTTTTTAGACTGATTTTTTGAAACTTCTTTAAAAGCCTCATTAATTTTTTCTTTGTTTAGCTCTTTTTTAGTACAAAAAACCAATTCTATTAGGGACACATTTGGAGTTGGAACTCTCATCGCTACACCTTCTAATTTACCTTTTAATGATGGTATTATTTCTCCTATAGCCTTTGAAGCTCCTGTTGATGTTGGAACAATCGATTGGCTAGCAGATCTTGCTCTTCTAGGGTCTTTGTGAGAATTATCTAAAATTCTTTGATCACTAGTAAAAGCATGAATTGTCGTCATAAAACCTTTTTCAATTTCAAAATTTTTATGAAGTACATTTGCAACTGGTGCCAAACAATTTGTGGTACACGATGCTGCAGAAATTATTAGATCATTTTTTGTAAGCTCTTGTTCATTTACGCCAAAAACAATAGTTTTGTCTGCATTTTTACATGGAGCAGAAACTATAACTTTTTTTGCACCATTATTGATATGAGCCAATAATTTTTCTTTTGAATTAAATTTTCCAGTACATTCAAAAACATAATCAACACCAAATTTTTTCCAATCGATATCTTCAATTTTAGACTCTTGAGAAAAAGTAATTTTATTTTTATTTATAATTAAATGATTTTCATCATAATCAAGATCTGCATTAAATTTTCCATGAACAGAGTCGTATTTAATTAGCGTACAACTTGCTTCTGAATTAGATCTATTATTGATATGTTTTATTTTGATATTTTTATTTTGGCTTTCAATAATTGCTCTGATAACCATTCGACCAATTCTCCCCATTCCATTGATGCCAACATTTATAGTCATATTTTTTTCCCAAAAAGCCTCTTTGATTTACTAGCAATATTTGCTGAGGTTAAACCAAAGTGTTTATAAATCTCTGTGTAAGGTGCACTTTTTCCAAATGTATTAATTCCAAAGGTAAGACCATCAATACCCACATACTTTTTCCAACAATCTGTTGATGCAGCTTCTATAGAAACTTTTATTTTTGTTTCATTAATAATTTTTTGCTTATATGAATTAGATTGTAAATCAAAAAGATCATGACACGGCATAGATATTACTTTTGAATATATCTTATCTTTGGCCAATTTATGACTGGTCTCGATTGCCAAATTAACCTCAGATCCACTTGCAAGTATTGTTAAATGAATCTTTTTATTTGTTCTTAATACTTCATAGGCTCCAAGAGAACATTTATTTGTTTTTGAAATTTTTTTTCTTATCGGGTTAAGGTTTTGCCTTGTTAAAGATAAAACACTAGGGGTTTTTGAACTTTTTAATGCATGTTCCCAACATTCAATAGTTTCCATTCTATCTGCAGGTCTAAAAACGTTTAGATTTGGAATAGAACGTAAGCCTGATAACTGTTCTATTGGTTGATGAGTTGGACCATCTTCTCCAAGACCAATAGAATCGTGTGTCATTACATAAATAACTCTTTGTTCCATTAATGCCGATAGTCTTATTGATGGTTTGCAATAATCTGAAAATATTAAAAATGTTCCACCATAAGGAATAAAATTACTATGAAGTGCAAGTCCATTCATTATTCCACTCATTGCATGTTCTCTTACGCCATAGTGAATGTAGTTACCATTAAACTCACCTGGTTTTATTATTTTATGATGTTTTGTTTTGGTGTTATTTGATCCCGCTAAATCGGCAGAACCTCCAATTAAATTATTACTAACACTGGTTAATGCATTCAAGGTAAGTTCTGAGGATTTTCTAGTCGCTAAGCTTTTAATTTCTTTAATTGTATTTTGTTTTTCTGTTTTTAAAGTTTTTGTAAAATTATTTTTTAGTAAATTGTTTATTTTAACTTTTTTCTTTTTATAAATCTTGCTCCAAGCATTATCAAGTTTTTCACCTCTTTTACCAATTTTTTTCCACTCATTTAAAATTTTGTTTGGAATTTCAAAAGGTTTGTAATTCCAATTTAGAGCACTCCTTACAAGTTTAATCTCATCTAAACCTAAAGGACTCCCATGAGACGATGATTTGCCTGATTTATTTGGAGAGCCATAACCAATTTTAGTTTTACAAGAAATAACAGTTGGTTTTTTTGAATTTTGCACTCTTTTTAAAGCTTTAAAAATTTCTTTTTCATTATGACCATCAATAAGAATATACTCCCACCCATAACCTTCAAATCTTTTCTTAAAATTGTCTGATACTGCTAAATTAGTTGGTCCATCAATTGATATTGAGTTGTTATCAAAAAGCATTACTAAATTTTTCAGCTTTAAATGTCCAGCCAAGCTCATCGCTTCATGACTTATCCCTTCCATTAAACAACCATCTCCAGCAAGAACATATGTTTTATGATTTATTACTTCTTTACCTAATTTTTTTTTTAGAATTTCTTCAGCAACCGCAAAACCAACAGCATTAGCAATACCTTGGCCAAGTGGACCCGTTGTAGTTTCAATACCAGTGTTAGGATGATACTCTGGATGACCAGCGCAAATTGAATTAAGTTGTCTAAAATTTTTTATACTTTTGAGTGAAATACTTTTATAGCCTGTTAGGTATAATAAAGAGTAGAGCAACATAGAGCCATGACCCGCTGACAAAACAAATCTATCTCTATTTAGCCAATTTGGATTTTTAGGATTGAACCTTAAAAAATTTTTAAATAGAACGGTTGCAACATCTGCCATGCCCATCGGCATACCAGGGTGACCAGAATTCGCTCTCTGCACAGCATCAATAGAAAGAAATCTGATGCAATTTGCCAAATCATTGTGTAGTTTGTTCAAAATTATCCTGACTAGACTAAGAAGAATCTATTTAATAATATAAACATATATATATGAATTCTATAATCGAAAAAGAAAAAAAATTAAATGACGCTTTATCAGATTTAAAAAATTTAGATCTAAGCAATCCTGATTTAAAAAATAATATTGATAATTTGAGTTCTCAAAAAACTCAATTAGAAATTGAAAAATCTCAATTAGAGGATAAATACAAATCTCTTTTAGAAGAGCATGCAAATTTAGCAAAAAAACTGGAGGAAATTCAAAATAAAGAAAAATTAGAACAAAAAAAACAAATAGAGTTTTCTGAAAAAATTGATGAATTAAATCAGGAAACAGATACTTTGTTAGAAGAAATAGATAAATGGCAAATGTAAGTATAAAATTTAATAATAAAGAGTTTTTATTGTCATGTGAGGATGGTCAAGAGGAGCATCTTGAGGAATTGTTGATCCATATAAATCAAAAATTTAATGATCTTAAAAACAATCTAGGAAATTTAGGTGAAAATAAATTGCTTTTAATTACAGCTGTTAAAATCATGGATGAGTATTACGAAACAAAAAAAAGGGTTGATCAAAAAAAAAATGAATTAAAAGATCTTTCTAGTAAATTTAGAGAATTAAAATCACTTATTTATGATTACAGGGATAAAAAAGAAGAAGAGATTAAAGAATTAAATAATAATCATTTAAATTTTAAAAATGAAATTGAAGCTAATCATAAAAAATATGAAAAATTAATTGATGAGGCTGCAGATGAGATATCTAATTTTGTTGAAAAAGCTAAATTAGAGAATGTCTCTCAATAAATTTTTGTGAATAAATCCCTTATAAGAAAAAAGATTTTAAAAATTAGAAAAAATAACTTTGATAAAAATTTAAAAATTGCTTCACATAAGTTTATTTCTTTTTTAAAAATAAATTTACCTAATCTTAAAAATATTGGTGGTTATTATCCCTATAATTATGAAATTGATGACTTGGAAATTTTAGATTTATTAGAAAAAAAAAAGTTTAATATATCTCTACCAATTATAAACAAAAATAATCAGATGAACTTTTTTAAGTGGTCAAATAATTATCCATTAAAGATAAATAAATTTGGTATCCCTGAACCTGAGTCATCTAGAATTTTTTATCCAGATATTCTATTAGTTCCATTAGTTGGTTATGATAGTAATTTAAATCGATTGGGCTATGGTGGTGGTTTTTATGATCGTTATATAGAAAAAATTGAAAAAATAAAAAAAGTAATTAAAATTGGCATAGCTTTTTCCTTCCAAAAAATTAAATCTGTACCAACAAATCATCATGATAAAAAATTAGATTTTATAATTACAGAAAAAGAAATTTTAAGATGAGAATATTATTTTTAGGTGATGTTGTCGGAATTTCGGGGTGTTCAAAATTGATGAATAACCTAATGGATGAAATTAAATCAAAAAAAATTGATTTTGTTATTGTAAATGGTGAGAATGCAGCCTTTCAAGGTGTTGGTTTGACAAAAGAAATATGTCTTGATTTTTTTAATTGTGGAGTAGATGTAATTACAACTGGAAACCATGTGTGGGATAAAAAAGAAATAATGGAGTACATAGATAAAGAAAATAGATTATTACGTCCAAAAAACCTTTTTGAGCCTGCTCCAGGAAAAGGATTTAATATTTATAATACTAAGGAAGATATTAAAGTTGGTGTACTTAATTTAATGGGAAATGTTTTCATGAAAAAATGTGAAGATGTTTTTGAGGTTTCAGAAAAATTTATGAAGCAATATAAGTTAAAAAATGACTATGATTTGCTTATAGTTGATTTTCACGGTGAAATAACAAGTGAAAAAAATGCAATAGGACATTTTTTTGATGGCAAGGCTTCTTTAGTTGTTGGAACGCATACACATATTCCAACTAATGATGCAAGAATATTAACAGGTGGAACAGGATATCAAACAGATGCTGGCATGTGCGGTGATTATAATTCGGTTATTGGAATGAATGCAGAGAATTCATTAAATAGATTTTTAAAAAAGAATTCAACAAAACATTTTCCAGCAACTGGAGACGCTACTTTGTGTGGTGTTATTGTTGATTGTAATATACAAACAGGTTTAGCTACAAATATAGAAAGCTATGTTTTTGGAGCTCAATTAAAAAATACACATTAAAATTATGGCAGGTCATTCACATTGGGCAGGAATTAAACACAAAAAAGGAAAAGCTGATAAACAACGATCCAAAATATTCTCAAAATTATCAAAAGAGATCACAGTAGCAGCAAAACTTGGAGACAAAGATCCTGCAATGAATCCAAGATTAAGATCTGCAATTCAGGCAGCAAGATCAGCTAACATGCCAAAGGATAATATTGAAAGAGCGATTGATAAATCATCTGCAGCAGCAGGTGTTAACTTTGAAAATCTGAGATATGAAGGATTTGGTCCTGATAAAATTGCAGTAATTGTGGAGACTTTGACTGATAATAAAAATAGAACAGCCTCAAATATTAGAACTATATTTCAAAAAAGTGGGGGAAGTTTAGGTACACAGGGATCTGCATCACATAACTTTAATCAATTAGGTATTATCAAAATCGATAAGCAAGAAATTTCTGATGAAAAAATTTTTGAACTTGCAATTGAATCTGGAGCAGATGAATGTATCTCTCATGATGAATTTCATGAAATTCAATGTTCAATGAGTGATATTTATAATGTTAAAAAAAAATTAGAGACAGTTGTAACAAATTTTATTTCGACAGAAATAGAATGGATCGCGCTAAATAATGCTGATGTTGAAAAAGATAAGCAAGAAAGTGTAATTGAATTTCTCGAAACATTAGAAGATGATGATGATGTACAAAATGTTTTTTCTAATGCAAACTTTGGAAATAATTAATGCTTGTAATTGGAATTGACCCAGGTATTTCAGGATCAATTTGTTTCTTCAAAGATGGAGAAATTATTGATGTAGTAGAAATGCCCATAATGACTGAAGGAAAAAAAAATAAAAAACAAGTTAATGGGTCTCAAATTTACAATGAAATTTTAGAGAGAACTAAAAAAATAGATAAAAAAGATATAAAAGTAGTAATAGAACAAGTATCAGCTATGCCAGGTCAGGGCGTAACCAGCATGTTCAACTTTGGTCAGTCATATGGAATTTTAAAGGGAATATGCTCTGCTATGCAATTGCCAATGTATTTTGTGAGACCTGCAAAATGGAAAAAATATTTTAATCTTATAAATTCCGAAAAAGATGCAAGTAGAACAAGGGCAATTGAGATTTTCCCATATTTTTCTGGTCAATTATCTAGAAAAAAAGACTCAAATAAAGCTGACGCTATTTTGATATCAAGTTTTTATTATGAAACTTATAAAATTGAAGAATAGATTAAAATATAAAGACAAATTCATGACACATTTAAGTGTGAAGAGTAAATATGGAAGCTGATATCACATCACAAGCAGTGGGTTTGGGTGCAAATACTGATTTTTCTTTAATGAGCCTATTTTTAAGAGCAGATATTATTGTTAAATCAGTAATGATAATTTTGATAGTTTGCTCGATTTACTCATGGGCAGTAATTATAGAGAAATTAAGATTGTTTAGAAAAATAAATAAATCATCTGAGGAATTTGAGGATAAATTTTGGAATTCAAAGTCAGCTGAGTCATTTTATAATAGTTTGCCAGTTAAAGTGGATGATCCTATGGCAGTAGTTTTTAAGGATGCCATGGAAAGTCTATTAAAAAAGAAATTTAAAAATAATTTAAGCGAAAAAATGAGCACTTTTTTAGAAGTTGGAATTGAAAAACAAATGTCTAAAATTGACAAAGGTTTTACTTTCCTAGCAACAGTTGGTTCAACAGCGCCTTTCATAGGGTTGTTTGGTACGGTATGGGGCATAATGAATTCATTTCAATCTATTGCAATTTCAAGAAATACCAGTCTAGCAATTGTAGCTCCAGGGATAGCCGAAGCATTATTTGCTACAGCACTTGGACTGTTGGCTGCAATTCCTGCTGTAGTCGCTTTTAATAAATTTAACACAGACTCACAAAAATATTCTCAAAAATTAGAAAACTTTTCAAAAAGATTTTTAACAATAATTTAAATGGCATTTAAATTAAATCGTTCATCAAAAGAACCTATGAGTGAAATTAACGTGACCCCATTTGTGGATGTTATGTTGGTTCTTTTAATAATTTTTATGGTTACGGCTCCATTATTGACTGTTGGTGTGCAAGTTGATTTACCAGAAAGTTCAGCGGACTCTCTTCCAGAAGAAGCAGAACCACTTACTTTATCTATAAACTCAAAAGGTGAAATATTCATTCAAGAGGCAAAAGTCGAATTTGATAGTATAATTGCAAAAGTTTTAGCAGTTTCAAAAAATAGAACAGACACTAGAATTTATGTTCGAGGTGATAAAACTATTAATTATGGGAGAGTGCTTGAAATTATGGGTTTATTATCAGGCTCTGGTTTTACTAAAGTAGCACTAATATCAGAACCATTAAAGCAGAGGTAGTTCAAAGTGAATAGAAGTTTGATCATCTCTTCTGTTTTGCATGGTGCTTTAATTTTAATTACAGCTATGAGTTTACCCTTTTTAGCAAAAAAACCACTTGAAATTCCGCCAATAGTTTCAGTTGAATTAATTCAGATTGCTGAAAAAACAAACATTCCATTCGCTCCTAAAGCAAAAAAAATAATTGAGAAAGTTAAAGAAAAAGAAAAAAAATTAGTATCAGAACAAGCGCCACCTAAGAAGGTAAAGAAAACTAAAACAAAAACAGTATTATCGGTTGATAAAAATGAAAAAATTGACAGCAAAACACCAGAAGCAATTCCATTGCCCGATAAAACTGTAAAAAAAATTGAAACAAAAAAGGAAAGTAAACAAAACCCTGATAAATTAGATAAAGAGGTAAAACAAGTCTCAGAATTTGAAAAAAAAGAACTTATTGATTTGGATAATATTGCAAAATTAATTGATAAGGCGAAAGAAGATACGGCGGAAATGATTAAGAAAAATAATGATATTACTCAAGATCAAGATAAAAATATTGTAACATCTGGGTTAACTTTAAGTGAAGAAGATGCATTAAAAGCTCAAATTTTTGGATGTTGGAGCATTCCTCTTGGGTTACCTTATAATGAAGATTTATTGGTAAGAATTAAATTAATGCTTGAGCCAGACGGTTCTGTAGCAAAAACTGAAATTTTAGATCATGCTAGAATGAATAAGCCCGGCCAAGGTTTTTATAAAGTATTAGCTGAAAGTGCATTAAGAGCTGTAAAATTATGCCAACCTTTAAGAGTACCTACAACAGGTTATGAAAGATGGAAAGAATTACAATTAAATTTTGATGCAAGAGAGATGCTAGAAGGTTAATATAAAGAAATGAAAAAAAACTTATTTATTTTATTTTTGATATTTCTAATACCAACTAAGGCTTTTGCTTTAATTGAGGTTGATATTACAAGAGGTAATTTAAATCCACTTCCTTTAGCGGTCTCACCTTTATCAATTGACGATATATCAAAAAAAAGTTTTAAGAATATTCTTAAAAAAGAAGATATTGGATCTGAAATTTCTATAATAGTTGAAAATAATTTAAGGACGTCAGGTTTATTTAATCCATTAAATAAAGATGCATTTCTTCAAGCACCAGATATTGCAAATTTAAAACCTAGATTTGAAGATTGGAACTTAATTAAAGCTCAAGCTCTTATTACTGGTAAAGTAAAATATGTTGATGAAAAATTAAGAGTTGAATTTAGATTGTGGGATGTTTTGGCAGCTAAAGAAATGATGGCATTAGCATTTACTACGGTACCAAGTAATTGGAGAAGAGTAGGGCACATTATATCTGATAAAGTTTATGAAAGATTAACGGGTGAAAAAGGATATTTTGACACGAGAATAATTTATGTTGCTGAGGAAGGTCCAAAAACACAAAGAAAAAAAAGATTGGCAATCATGGATCAAGATGGAGCCAACAATAAATTTCTTACACTTGGTAATGAACTTGTCCTAACTCCAAGATTTAATCCTACAAGTCAAATGGTTACATACTTGTCATATTTTAAAAATTTACCAAGAGTATATTTATTAGATATTGAAACAGGTACTCAAGAAGTTGTGGGTGATTTCCCTGGAATGACTTTTGCACCTAGGTTTTCTCCAGATGGTAAAAAAATTATAATGAGTTTAGCTAAAGATGGAAAATCAGACATATATACAATGGATTTAGAAAATAGATTAGTAGAAAAAATTACAAATCATCCGTCGATTGACACTTCACCATCTTATTCTCCAAATGGAAAGTTTATTGCTTTTAATTCAGATAGAAGTGGTTACCAACAAATTTACATTATGAAAAGCGATGGTAGTGATGTTAAAAGAATTTCATTTGGAAATGGTATTTATGGAACTCCAGTATGGTCACCTAGAGGAGATTTGATAGCTTTTACAAAACTACATAAAGGTAAATTTTATATTGGGGTGATGAGAACAGATGGTAAAGGAGAAAGATTATTGACAGAAAACTACTACCAGGAAGCACCATCTTGGTCTCCAAATGGAAGGGTTTTAATTTTTTATAGAGAAACAAAAACTAACGCAAAAGGCGAAGGATTCTCTGCTAAGTTATGGTCAATAGACTTAACTGGCTATAATGAACGTTTAGTTGAAACTCAGACTGATGCTTCAGACCCATCATGGTCATCATTATTAAGTAATTAGTCTAAAAAACTTGATTTTTTAACTTGAAACCTCTAATTAGTTGTGAAAAACTAATAAATTGAAATTAGCAGCAAGGAGCAATTTAATGATATTAAGCAAAATTTACAAAAACACACTTTTAATTTTAGCAGCGTGCCTGGTGTTAACTGCATGTGCAACAAAAAAAGAAGTGGCAACTGACATCGAAGGTCAAATGCAAGGTGATGTTTACACAGGAACAGAAACAGTTGAATATTTAGCTGACGGTGTTCCAGATAGAGTTTTCTTTGCAACAAACGAAACTATTTTAACAACAGCTTCAAGAGAAACTTTGAGAGCTCAAGCTGCTTGGTTAAGAAAAAACTCTAACATCAACGTTGTTCTTGAAGGACATGCTGATGAAAGAGGAACTAGAGAATATAACTTAGCACTTGGAGAAAGAAGAGCTAATTCTGCAAAAGATTATTTGATGACTTATGGAATATCTTCAGATAGGATTTCTGTAATAAGTTATGGTAAAGAAAGACCAGTAGATGCTGGATCAAACCCTTTATCTTGGTCTAAAAATAGAAGATCAGTAACTGTTAAAGCAAATTAAAGAATTAAATTTAAAGACCCTAAAGCGTAAAAGTTTTAGGGTCTTTTTTTTGCCATTTTTATAACCATAAATCTAATTACTGATGAGATTTACATTTAAATTAATAATTTTAATCTTATTTTATTTAAGTTTTTTACAAAATTCCTTTTCTGATAATCATAATATTTATGAAACTTTAGAAATTATTAAGAATGATCTAAAAACTCTTGAAAGAGCAGTTTATTCTGGTTCAATTGAAATCAAGACCTCATCAAACGAACAATTAAATATTGAGCTAGATAACAACTCAGAAGATGTTCTCACGCGACATCTATTAAAATTGTCTGAAGTAGAAGATCAATTTCGACAATTAACTAATAAATTTGAAGAAATTAATTTTAAGCTTGATAAGTTGTCAAATAGATTATCAAAAATTCAAGCTGATAATCAGATAAGATTTCAAGATATAGAGTCTGCAATAAGTTCTGGTGAGATTGCAACACAATTATCTTCAAAACCAAAACCGGATACAAAAAGTGAAATATTACCTGGAAGTTCTCAGCCACAAGATCTTGGCTCGATCTCATATAAAGATACTGAAACATCTGAAACATCGCAACAAATTCAATCTGTAGATACTACTGCAACTGTTGTGACCGAAACGTTTCAAGCTGAGGAAAAAATATTACCACAAGATATATCTCCAAAAAAACAGTATGAATTTGCAACAAGTTTTTTAAAAGTTGGTGATTATGGTACAGCTGAAAGAGCTTTTAGAGAATTTGTACTTTCGAACAGTGAACACGAATTGGCTGGTAGTGCTCAGTATTGGTATGCCGAAACATTTAGAATAAGGCAGCTTTATACTGATGCAGCATCTGCTTATTTAGAAGGTTATCAAAAATATCCAAAAGGTAAGAAGGCTCCTATAAATTTGTTAAAACTTGGTGTATCTATGGTTCAAATTGGAGAAAAAGATCAAGGGTGTAAAATGATTAATGGAGTAGAGTTACAATATCCTAAGGCAAACCAATCAGTAATTCAAAAAGCAAAATATGAGTCTAAAAAGTTTGAATGTATCAAAGAAGACTCATAAGTTTTTATTAGATAAATTAAAAGATAGACGAACTCTTCAAATTTATAAAAAATTTGAAAGCAATTTACCTAATAAAACAAATTTTATTACAGCAGTTTCAGGTGGTCCAGATAGTCTTGCATTATCTTTTTTAGCAAAAATTTATTCAATTAAAAATTCTATAGATGTTAAATATTTTATGGTCGATCACAGATTGAGAAAAAACTCAACTTTAGAAGCCAAATATGTTCAAAAAAAATTAAAAAATTTCTCTATAAAGTTAAATATTTTAGCCTGGAGAGGAGCAAAGCCCAAGAAAAATATTCAATCTATAGCTAGGGAAAAAAGATATAAACTTTTAACAGATATTGCAAAAAAATATAAAATTCAAAATATTTTGCTTGGTCATCATTTAGATGATTTATTTGAAAATTTTTTTATAAGAATTTTGAGAGGGAGTGGTCTTAAGGGATTAATTTCATTAGACAAAGAAACCCATAATAATCAAATTAAATTAATTAGACCCTTAATCAAAATAGATAAAAAGGATCTGATTTATATTAGCAGCTATGTTTTTGGGACTTATATTCAAGATCCATCAAATGAAGATGATAAATTTAAAAGAGTAAAAATAAGAAACTTTTTAAAGCAATTAAATTTAGAGGGGTTTGATAGAAAAAAATTTTCTTTAACAATTAAAAATTTAAAAATTGCAAATTTAAGTATAGAATTTTATACAAAAAAAAATTTAGAAGATAATGTAACAATTTTGAGACAGAAAAATATTGTTATATTAAAAGAAGATTTTTTTTCTCAATCAAGCGAAGTTGTATTTAGATCACTAACTAAAGTAATAAACATTGTTGGAAAAAAATATTATGCTGTCAGAGGGAAAAAAATTGATAAAGTTATCGATTTAATAAGATTTAAATCTTCATTTAAAGTGACTTTAGGGGGCTGCATTATCAAAAAAGTTAATGAAACGGTAATTTTGTCTAAAGAGCAATAAAATTGATTTATTTAATGATATTTTGTCACTTGTTTAACTTGTAATAATAATTATCTTATCTCCATGAATTTAAAGAATCTAGCAATGTGGGGAATTATTGTTTTCCTAACCATTGGCCTTTATAATATGTTTAAAAACCCTCAAGCAAATATTAGAGGGGGTAATCAAATTATTTTTTCTGAATTTTTGACTTCTGTTGAAAATGGAGAGGTTTTAAAAGTTGAGATACAAGGAAATAACATAAAAGGTGTATTTTCAAATGGTAACTCATTTTCTACTTATTCACCTAATGATCCAAATTTAATTGAAAAATTATCAGATAAAGGAGTGAGCATTTCAGCCTCACCTCTAGAAGAAAAAATGCCTTCATTGTTTGGGGTTCTTTTATCTTGGTTCCCAATGTTGTTACTAATAGCTGTTTGGATCTTCTTTATGAGACAAATGCAAGGTGGCAAAGGTGGAGCAATGGGTTTTGGTAAATCCAAAGCTAAAATGATGAACGAACTTAAAGGTAAAGTTACATTCAATGATGTAGCTGGAGTAGAAGAAGCTAAAGAAGAAGTCGAAGAGATTGTAGAATTTTTAAAGGATCCAAAAAAGTTTAGTAGATTGGGAGGAAAAATCCCACGAGGAGCCCTATTAGTTGGGCCTCCAGGTACTGGTAAAACATTACTAGCAAGAGCAATTGCCGGTGAAGCTGGAGTTCCATTTTTTACTATTTCAGGCTCTGATTTTGTTGAAATGTTTGTTGGAGTTGGTGCTTCAAGAGTAAGGGATATGTTTGAGCAAGGTAAAAAAAATTCACCATGCATAATTTTTATAGATGAAATAGATGCGGTTGGCAGAAGTAGAGGTGCAGGTTTGGGTGGAGGAAATGATGAACGAGAACAAACTTTAAACCAATTGCTGGTTGAGATGGATGGTTTTGATACTAATGAAGGTGTAATAATAATTGCAGCTACAAACAGACCAGACGTACTTGATCCAGCTTTATTAAGACCTGGTAGATTTGACAGGCAGGTAGTTGTTTCTAACCCCGATATTATTGGAAGAGAAAAAATCTTAAAAGTTCATGTTAAAAAAATTAAAATGTCACCAGATGTAAATTTAAGAACTATTGCAAGAGGAACTCCTGGATTTTCAGGTGCAGATTTAGCTAATTTAGTTAACGAATCTGCTTTATTAGCAGCAAGGAAAAATAAAAGAATTGTGACATTGGTTGAGTTTGAAGAAGCTAAAGATAAAGTAATGATGGGATCTGAAAGACGTTCAATGGTAATGACTGAGGATGAAAAAAAATTAACAGCATACCATGAAGGTGGGCATGCATTAGTGTCATTTAATATGCCAAGTTATGATCCAATTCATAAGGCAACAATAATTCCAAGAGGTAGAGCTCTTGGTATGGTAATGAATTTACCTGAAAGAGACAAACATGGATATTCAATAAAATATCTTAAAGCGAGAATGGCCGTATGTTTTGGTGGAAGAGTTGCAGAAGAATTAATTTTTGGAAAAGATAATATTTCAACAGGAGCTGGCGGAGGCAATGGATCAGATATCAATCAAGCTACACAGCTTGCTAGAGCTATGGTAACAAAGTATGGAATGAGTGAAGAAATGGGTCCAATAGAATATGGTGAAAACCAAGAAGAGGTGTTTTTAGGAAGATCAGTTACTCAAACACAGTCAGTTTCAGAGGAGGTAGCACAAAAAATAGATAAAGAAATTAGAAAATTGATTGACGAGGGTTACAACCAAGCTACGAAAATATTAACTGAAAAAATTGATGATTTACATAAAATTGCTAAAGCACTTATTACTTATGAGACTTTAACAGGTGAAGAAATTGAAAATATAATAAATAAAAACATATATCCAAAAGATAAAATAGCTGAAAAACCAGAAGAAAATGATGACCAAAGCTCTGCCTTAGGTGCTATGGGATTAAAACCAAAAATAGTTCATTAACAAAACAAATGAGAAGATATTACACTAGAGTGTGTAATTTCTATTATGGCAATGAGTCTAAGTTATTGGTTAACAAAAAAAAATCAATTCCTCTTAATGGAAATAAAAAAATTTCATTTGATCAAATTGAAATAATATCTAGAACTTCAAAAAGAAAAATTTCTATAAATAAAATAAATACCTTAGCTAAATCATTAAAAAAACAAATTAAATTAGATTTAAAAAAAATTAAAACAAAACATAAAAATTTTTCAAATTTAAATTTTTCAAATTTACCAAATATAATGGGAGTATTAAATCTTACGCCAGACAGCTTTTCTGATGGAGGAAAGTTTAATACAAGTAAAAAGGGTTTAAAGCATGCTTTAGAAATGTTTAACTCAGGTGCAAATATTATTGATATTGGTGGAGAGTCTACTCGCCCAGGATCAAAAACAGTAGAAGATAAAACTGAATGGAAAAGAATAGAAAAAATAATCAAATTGCTGAGTAAAAAAATTCCAATTTCATTAGATACAAGAAAATCAGAAATAATGAGAAAAGGAATTAAATATGGTGTTAAAATTATTAATGATGTTTCTGGATTAAATTATGACTCTGAAACTATTAATATTTTAAAAAAATACAAAATTCCTTTTGTTATCCAACATTCACAAGGAACACCTCAGAATATGCAAAATCAACCAAAGTATGAAAATGAATTATTAGATATATATGATTTTTTTGAAAAGAAGATTAATTATTTAAAAAAAATTGGTATTAAACATAACAATATTATTATTGATCCAGGTATAGGTTTTGGAAAAATTTTGAAACATAATATTAATCTGATAAGCAATATTTCTATTTTTCATTCATTAGGTTTTCCTATACTTGTAGGTAATTCAAGAAAGAGATTTATAAAAGAAATAGCAGGAAAAAATGACAGCGAAGATAGAATTGGGGGAACAATAGCGTCTTCAATTTATCTAATGATGCAAGGTGTGCAAATTTTAAGAATTCATGATGTAAATGAATTGCTTCAGAGTACAAAAGTCTTTAAAGGAATAATAAAAAATTCATGACAAAAAAATATTTTGGAACTGATGGAATTAGAGGTCCAATAAATAGTAAACATATTAATGGAGATATGTTTTTTAAGTTTGGATTAGCATCTGGGACATATTTTAAATCACAAAAAAAAAGAAAACAAATAGCAATAATTGCTAAAGATACAAGATTGTCTGGATATACACTTGAGCCAGCGCTTGTTTCAGGTTTAGCTTCAGCCGGAATGCATGTTTATACATTTGGACCTATGCCAACAAATGGTTTAGCAATGTTAACTAAAACAATGAAAGCAAACATGGGTATAATGATAACTGCTTCTCATAATCCTCATAGTGATAATGGTTTAAAATTATTTGGCCCTGATGGCATGAAATTATCTGATAAAATTGAAAAACAAATTGAAAGATTAATAGATAAAAAAATTTTCGTAAATCTTTCTAGTCCTGAAAAATTAGGTAGGGTAAAAAGATTAGAGAGTGGGACAAAAGATTATTTAAAAATAATTAGACAAAATTTTCCAAAAGAATTTAATTTAAGAGGACTAAGAATAGTAATCGATTGTGCAAATGGCGCAGGATATAAAGCTGGACCAGAACTATTGAAATCTTTAGGAGCAAAAGTGTTTGCAATTGGTGTAAATCCAAATGGAGTAAATATTAATCAAAACTGTGGCTCCACATATCCCAATAAAGTTAAAAGTGCAGTAAAAAAATATAAAGCTCATCTTGGGATTTCCCTAGATGGTGATGCTGATAGAATTATTATGAGTGATGA
>Ga0233444_10000344_pt1 | contig 63270 bp, 61 predicted proteins | sample SI_124_October20_6_FD_182792 | JGI IMG/M metagenome (GOLD analysis project Ga0233444, IMG submission 182792) | Seawater microbial communities from Saanich Inlet, British Columbia, Canada - SI_124_October2016_10_MG | ecosystem: Environmental > Aquatic > Marine > Inlet | place: Canada: British... | reverse complement strand
TCTATAAAGAAGTCATTAATGCCCAAAGCAGAGGCAGCACGAGCAAGACCTGGCACATAATCACGATTACCGCCACTTGATTCCCCATTGCCTCCTGGCTTTTGGACAGCGTGGGTAACGTCAAAAACGCAAGGTACATCGTAATGCTCAAGCATATACTGGAGCCCAGTATAATCAACGACCAAAGTATTATATCCAAAACTAGTACCTCTTTCTGTTATCCAAACTTCTTTTGCATCTTCAGTTTTACTTAGTACACCTTTCATATCCCAAGGTGCCATGAACTGACCTTTTTTAATATTAACAATTTTATCTGTAGCACACGCAGCTTTAATTAAGTCTGTCTGTCTACATAAAAATGCAGGTATCTGATAAACGTCAACTGCATCTTTAAATTCTCTTTCGATACGTGCAACCTGTACATAGTCATGTACATCAGTTAGTGTCTTTACACCTAATTCTACTTTAAGTGCTAAGAAGTCCGTTAGTGTTGCTGCCATGCCCATACCACGTTTGCCTTGCATACTCGAACGGTTGGCTTTATCATAACTTGCTTTGAAGTAGTATTCAATACCAAGTCTATCGCATACACGTTTACATTCTTTAGCAATCTCTAAACTTTGTGGTAACGATTCGTGTTGACAGGGTCCTGCTATAATTCTCATTATTTCTCCTTTAAAAAATAGCTCTTGTATTGAATGCAATAGATATTCTTTGTTCTTTAGATTGATGCGGATCTACTTCGTGCATCATGTAAGATGGAAAGATTATAATATCACCTGTTTTAGGATGTATTGTTTTATTGTGTCCGCTGTACAAAGGCTCAAATTCGTGTGTGTAAGTTTCTATGGCGTAGTCTAAAAATTCTCTGTTTCTAATAAAAGTAAAGTTTCCATTATCTTTATCTTTATCTGAAGGTACATTTATATATACTGTTCCAGATAAAATTGAGTAAGGATGGCAATGTGGTTTATTATAATTATTTTTATTATTAATATTAACCCATGAATTTGATAATCCAATATTATCATTTTTCAAAAAATCTTTACATTTTTTTTCTATGGTATCTAACAATAAAGAAATTTCTTTAAATTGCTTTTTAATTATAGAATAATCTAAATCGTTACTTTGATATCCATTTTTATTACTACGACTACGTCCATTAAGATCATATTTTTCTATGTAGTGTTCAATTTCAGTTGTGAGGCGATCAATACTAATGTCGCCTTTTATATTATCTATGCCGTAAAAGTCAGCAAAAATAGAAATTGGTTTCACTTTTCTTCCTTCACTATCCAGTATGTAGTTATTAACTTGTCCATTAACTTTTTAAGTGTTTCATTTTCTTCGCACAAATTGCATAGGTCTTGCCAATCGCCGTACTGAAGTAATGTTCCTTGTTCTCGTGCAACAGCGCCGGGATCGCCTCCTATTATCCATCTAGGTATTTTATTATGCGGAGGATCTCTATAGCGAGCGTAAACCACACCATTTGCACGTTCATATATTAGTGCTTCATTTGGTTTTAGTTTTTCCAATTGCTGTTCCACTTGTGCGCCTTACAATATCATCATGATTAAACTCTGCCCAATACAGTTCAAATGCAACACCATCTTCAAGGCCTTCGAACTGGTGTATCTTGCCTGGCTTGACTTGTGTAAAGTCGCCTGCGTTAAGAATAGTTTCGTCAACTAATCCTTGATCATCTTGCCATACACGTACAAGCATTTGTCCTGACTCAACAAAGAAGCCGTTCCATTTAAACTGATGCTCGTGTTCTGAGCATTTGTAACCTTTATTAAATTCAATGCGATGGAACTCTAGTGCTCCGTTTGCATGAATTAACTCTGTGTTACCCCAAATTTTTCCTGCTTTAATTCCCATTTTATTCTCCTATAATATAATCTGCGTACACTTCTACTGCTTCTTCAAATGTAAGATAACCCCCGTTGAGACCTCCGCGGAGTGCTTCTGAGGCAGGAACAAAACACAATGTCCATCTACCTACATTAGTAGGATTATATGTTGAGTGCAGTTGTCCTACATTTAACAAACTTACTTTATTAGTATTAGCTTCCCATAGTAGTTCACAGTCTTCTTTTTTAGCTAATAAATTTGTATGTTGTCTTTTGGAAAAATCTTCGTCTGGTTGCAGTTCGTCGCCTAACATTTCTTTTGCAGATTCTAAATCTGTAATAGCTTGTGCATTCTCTGACTTCCACCAACGTACTGTTCCTTCCGGAGGTCCCCATGTAATATTAATTTTTGCACGATTATCGATTGTTAAATCGTCTGCATGTATAGGTAGTTCGCCACCCGGTGGAGTATAAAATACTTCAGTGTGTTTTGTAATTAATCCTAAACTAGCATTAAATGCCTCAATTTTTGGATCTCTATATGGATTAATATCCACATGTGCAACTGTGTCTGGAGTCGTATCGCATAAAGGATGTTTTGCGATCTCAAAAGGTAACTTCATATATCTATGAAATATATTTTTACTAGTTAGCTTTTTTCCTGTAGGTGACCAAGGAGTCATCATGTTTCCTTTCTATTTCATAATTTAATTGCTAACAATAAGAAGATAGCAATCAACACAATATTTGTAAAGAAAATACCTATTGCTAATATTGTATGATACCATATCCATCTAGTTTTATATGCATTTTCTATCGTAACTTGATTAGGATCAGTATCGTCGGCCATAACATCAACAACAACCGATTTTGATTGTTCATCGTTTTTGTTTCTTATTAGTTTATTCCACCATCCCATAATTAAGTCCCGTTAGAATAACTTTGCATAATCTATAACTTCACATTGCCTACTTATATCTTTGACAAAAAATGCGCACAACGGTTTTGGACCTTTTGTTATTGGCACACTTAGTAGTTGTCCATTTTTCATTTTAGGAAAGTACCATTTTACGTCTGTGTAAAAATTGGTAATTTTTATTGATCCAAACTCCATTTTGTATCCCGATAGTGGATTAAAAAGAAACGCTTCAAATCCTCTATCATTTATACTAGTCAATGGCAGTATTTCTACATCTGCGCCTGCTTGCGAATCGCCGATTGCTATATGCCAGTCAACTGGCATTGTTATTTCGTGACCATTTATTTCTAGTACCATAGCCGGTGAGCTAAACGATTCTAAAAAAATCAAAGGCACAAAGAAAAAATCTGGCTCTTTTGGATCTGAGTTATCTAAAACTGCAAATCTTACATCGTCGTCAATTTGTTCTGGTAAGTCTTCTAAACTGAAGGACCTATCTTCTAAAGTTAATATTCTCATTTAATTCCAATCCACTTTTTCAATAGTAAAGGGATACTCTGCTTCTTTGTAAAATTTCTTACGCTGAGTTAGATGTCGCTTCGCAAACTTACATGTTGATGTAAGATCCCATATTTGCACGAAGTCTTTGTCTTTTGCCTTTCTTACGCCTCTACCAATAGATTGGATAACACGAACAAAACTTTTACCCGGTTCGATCAGAACAAGATTAAAAATACGAGGAATGTTAAGACCCACGGCAGCAACGCCGTAGGTTGCGATAATAACCTCATTAGTTCCTTCACGAATTGTATCATATGTTTCTTTTCGATCTTTAACTTTAACTGCACCACTAACAAACGTGCTACCTGGTATAAGCTCTGCTAGTGCTTCGCCGGCACTAATCCTATCTACTAAGATTAGAGTATTGCCCGATTCTTTTACTGTGCTTAGTAGTTTGCCTATGTATCCAATCCTGGCCTCATTTGTAACAAGATATTTTAATTCTTCTTGATAATTTGTATGTGACACAGTATCCATTAGTTGTACTACGTTAACATGACACTTAGATAATACGCCTTTGTCTTGTAACTCTTTTGCTGTGATGTTACCGATCACAGGACCTAACGAAGCATGTATTGATTCAAACTCAAACTTCTCTTTAGGTACTGTACCAGTTAGTCCCCAACGTATGGGTGCATTACGTAGGTTGCGTGTAAGCAGGTTCTTGAGAACTTCTGCTTTGGCTTGGTGTACTTCGTCAACAATAATAGTGCTTACGCCTTCCAAGAACTCTGCAAGTGATAACACTGCTGATCCGTCCTTGTTCTTCTTGTCGAGTATATTCAAACTCTGCCAAGTGCAAATAGTGTGAGTCTTACCTAATTGTTTCCTGTCGCCGAAGTACACCCCTACATCGAGACCGCAGTTAATATAGTCCTCTTCTGTTTGTTCTACTAACGACTTGTTAGGAACAATCACAAGACTTCTACCATACGGCTCAGTTATGTGTGACAGCGTTGCTGTGGTAATTGTTTTACCTGCACCAGTAGCAATCTGTTGCAAGCTCTGTGGGTTGTTAAGAAAGTTGTTAATAGCTTCTACTTGATAGTCACGTAGAATAATATCTTCGCCTTGTGCTGGGTGACCTTCTGGCCATTGTACACCTTGGTCTTTCCAGTATGTTTCTGTAACTGGTGTGAAGTCTAATTGTATAGGATGTCTTCTATCTTCGATGTCAACAATTTGTACTTTGTTCTTAGCAAGTACTTCTTGTACAACATTAAGATGATTAACATAACCGGTGCCGCCAATGCCAAAGAAAGCAACTTTGCCATCCCAGCGTCCTAGTTTGTACTGCGGCATATAACGTGCATACGGCACTTCAAACTTTAGTGCATTTGCAAGTTTGCGTCGGACATCAACTTCTAATCCTTCTATCTTGATGTTTACTTCATCTTCAATTATTAATTTACAACTAGCCATATATTTTTGAATACCTTCTAAACGGACTTATTTCGTTTTCGTGTACAATTTGTAAATCTATATAAAAATTTACATATGCTGTTATTTCACGCGAAAAACTACTAGTAAAGCTAAACATTGTTACAGGCTTCCAATTGTTTTTTAAAAGTACTTTTGGAAACGATTTAGTATTAATATACACGATTTTTGTAGATTCGTCAACCCAATTATTAAGTTCTTTATCTTTTACATATTGATTAAAATCATTTGTTCCTTCTAGTCTAAATAAAACTGATTGTTTTTCTTTAGGAATTAAATCTCTAAAATAGTTGTTTAGTTTATATAGTTGCTCTAAAGCGGACGTTTCTTCAATTAGTACTAATAGTGGAAATCTATCTAATCTGTATACAGCATCTAAAATAAAATCTAAGTTAGTCTCGCGAGGATCATTATGATAAAACGGATTTTTTCTAAAAGCTACTTTTTCAACTAAGTTATTAGGTTGTGGACACTTTATACTATAACCGTGCCTAATGTGTCTATCTGCAATTTTTACAAAATTCTTTTTTGATATATCTTGTATTTCATTTAAGAGTGCAGTTTCAACACTTGTAGAACAATTTTCTAAACTATTGCCATTAAAGTGAGGAATGTAATTATATTTTTGTGATATTAATTCTGCAATTTCTTTATATCTTGATAGCAAGTCTTCTTCTATTTCAAATCCACTTTCTAAAAACTTACCTATTACAGTGTAAATATTTTTATCAGTTAATTCAAAAAAGTGTTCATGTGAGCCTTTTTGATGGAAATATCCTTCTATATAAGATATTTGATTAATGCTCATTATAAGAGATTTTTTAAAAGGAAATCGAACTTTGAACCATTGTACGTCTAACTGTGAATTTTTTAACGGTTTTTCTTTATCTTCGTTAACAGTTCTAATATACTTACTACGATCAATCTGTCGCAAAGGTTGACGTAATTGATTAATTACAAATTCAAAATCGCAATCGAGATTTATAAATTGTTCTTTATATGTGAGTAATTTAGTTTTCATTAGATCATATTGGCGATCAGTTAATGATGTTCCTTTGAAAACTTGTCTAGCAATGCTGTGCATGATTGTTACATCACTAGAATCAACTTGTATTTTAGGTCCTAATTTAAGACCCGCAACAAGTTCCAAACAATCTTCAATAGTAGTTATATCAGTCATACTACAAGTATAACGTCTTATAAATTATTTGTCAAGTGTTTAAGTGGGGTACCTTGTGATATTTCTTCAATTGTGTATTCAGTATGTGCGTAGTCATTGAGCCATTGTTGCCTGTCTGGCATTAGAGGATTTTCTATATCGTAAAGAAAGTCTATGTCATTACCAACACTATAAGCCAGACTATGGGTACTAACAAAAGCTGGAACACCATTGATACAAGAGTGTGTCCCTGGATTTGAGCTGTAACTGATAGTAGCCCACACATTATCAAACCCCATATCAAAATCGTCGTATGTATTGGCAATATGATTAGGCTCCTGTCTATATACATTTTTAAGCCCACGTTCTATGTGATCTAATCTACAACGTGGGTGCGGACGAAATACAATTGGGCGTTCAGTGTATTTACGTATTTCGTCGTATATATTTAAGAACCAGTTACTCATAGGTGGCATGTTTTGCCACTGTAAACTCTTATCATGCTGTCCGCATATTAAAATAAAATCGCCGTTGGATCTCCAAGGCTTACAAACCAGTCCCAAGCTATCAGCCCTAGTCCTATCATTGTCTTTGTCACCAAAGTAAGCATCTCTGTTGATTCCATTTAATCCTACCTTCCATGTTGTTCCGCGTTCAATGCCACCTACTTCTAAAACAATAACTGGTCGATTTAGTTTGCGGTTTTGCTCCCATACTTGTTTATTGTGTGTCATACGTCCGTTCCACAAAACACTCCATATGACTGCAACATCATAATTACTATAATGATCCATTACCCTGTATGGTTCGTTATATATTACAGTATGGCCTGTATCAGTTACACTTTTCGCAAACGCTTCAAATACAGGCTTAGAATTTAATGCTCCGTAGTCTGTATATAAACAAAAAATCATTTTACTGTTTGCCAGTAAGATTCTGTCCTATTATTCATTAGGTCTTTGCGTTTTGACTTACCGTCAAATTTCCGGGCGCCCTTCATATGATCTATCCACTTGCCTAGTTCACTGTTAATTAACGGGTGGCCACCACCACCAGTTTTTGCAGTCTTGTTGTATATGTTTGCACTATAGTCGTGTGCTCTATCCTTAAAAGCTCCAAATTTGTTGTGTAATAGTTCTCCAAACACATAACTGTCGTGCCACTCCTCAAGTTTAAAAATACCATTGTCTGCATCTTCGTACATACGTTCAAATTCTTTAACAAAATTACACCCTACAGGATGATTCATATTAATACCATAGAATCCACATTCTGGCCATGTCTGTGACCCTTTGCCTCTACCAACATATGTTATCCAGTTATTATAAGGCAACAGTTCTTCAAACTGTTTAAGACTCCAAGGCGAATGTACAAATGTATCTGCATCCATCCATACTACCCATCTACCAGTACCGTAATTTTTTTCACAAGCATCGAACACAGCATAAGTTTTATTTGCAAAACGAATAGCATGCCATTTAAATTCTTTGTTCCAATCTCTTGGTCTACGTGCTTTAATATCGTCTGGCGGTATGCCGTTTGCTTTCGGATCGTCCTTCCAACGCTCTTTAAATGCATTTAACTTAGGTAATTCTACTTTTGCATCTAGTATAGTAATTTGATTAGGATCAGGATTTACAGGATCACAGTCCTCTGCATATACAACTAGTTTTACTGCTTTGGCAACATTTTGTGCAAAGCTATCAATAAACCGCTGTCCATATACTTCCATACCTTCTGGATGAAATGTTGTTACTACTATTATTTGATTGCCCATTTTCTTAGGTGTCTCCATGCTGTTCCGTCCTTTAATTCGTCTAATGTCCAATGCATCATTGCCATTTTTCTAATCCATGTTTCTCTGTCAAATTCTTCTGGGGTTTCTATATTTTCTATTAATTTATTTGCTACATCACATGCTTGACTTCTATCAGGATCCAATACAAAAACAGGAACACCTTCTATTGCAGCTACTACTCCCGGACTGCTATTATAACTTATAACAGCATGAGCGTGTTTTAAATCTAATAATAGATTGTCACTATTGCTCGGCGCTACTGATTTTAATCTATATCTAACTAATGATCTAATGTGTTGAATTCTACTTTTATCTCCTGGGTGAAATCTTACAATAATGGGTCTATCAGAAAACTTACGTATTTGTTGAATTGTTTTAACTAACCACGGCATTAACTGTTGCCCATCCATGCTCCATCCACCGTCTCTTTGACAGCATATTAAAATATATTTGCCAGTTTTTTGTACTGGCTTTAAATATATTCCTAAATCCTTTTTTAATTTATCCCATCTTAGAGGATCTGCATTTTGATTACAATATTCTCCCGTATTAGGAAATACACCGTCAAAGCTATACCGTAAATATTTTCTTGAATTTTTAGGATCGTAAGACAAAAATAAATTACTATCAACAATAATACTACGTTTGCCTTCGACTTGTTGTTTTTCGAAAACCCTTTTCCTTAAATCAAGATGTGGCATTCTTTTGCTACCGGGATGTACAAATCCTTGTACTACAGCTATATCGCAATCTACAGGAGTATAGTCACATACAATTTCACCTCTGTCGCCGGCTGCCCATACTCCTTCGATAAAATTTACAATAATTTGAGGCTTTTCTGGATTTGTATTTCCAGGAGGTATACCCATTAAATAACTTGCTACACTAATAGTCATTATACGTCTTTCCTTAAAATAGCCCAAGCAGTACCATCTTCCATTTCTGGCTGTGTAAATTGTGAATATGACAGATGAGTTAAAAATCTATACATTTCTTCTTCAGTTGGTATGCGCGGATTGTTGATATTATTAAGGTCTGTTTCACAAATTAGTTGCGCTGCATTTGGTCCTAGTGTTAGTGCAGGCTTGCCTTCCATTAGAGCTTCAGTAGCTGCAATACTATTGTATGTAACTAAACAATGTACATCATCTTGTAATGCTTCTTGTATAGTGCTTCCGATAACTCGTTGACTTCTAATAGGCTTCATCCTAATTTCAATAGGTCTATCAGTTATTTGTTCTAACTGTTCCACTAAATTCTTAGTCCATATTTCTGCTTCAGGTTGTCCAAACATATTCATTACTTTGTTACTAGGAGGGCATACAAGTATTTTACTACCTGGTGTAAATGGTTTATATATTTCTTTCCACGAATCAACTCTTAATTGCAGCAATAGTCTTTCAATATCGCGCTCGACCATTTCTTCCATATTTTGCAATGCGTTACGGGTAATACGATGCCAAGTCTTATGTTTGCCGTTTCCAAAATAACCAGTGTCAACTGCATAAAACTCACGTCCTTGTTTCCAACAACGTTTGATGGCTTTCTGACTGCCGCCTCCGAGACCTCTTATGAGAAGCATAGTCGAAGTGTCTTCTTGTTCTTCCCAATTAGATTCTATAGTAGATATTGTATTAGGATGCTGTGCAATGCCTCTAAGTATACTAGCTAGGTACGGATCATACGAGTGTCCTTTTTTATGGTAGTTATTGCCGCCGACACTGTCTATTGCAGCAATTTCTACTGGTGCTGTTTTACCCATTCATCATTTCCTGTAGTTCATGTTTCCATAATTCGTTAAATTCGCAGTCCCTATAGTTCTCAAACCACGGACCGCCCTCTGTGTAGTGTATTAGTTTAGGTGTTTCGATATCATCATACACACCTACTAAGTAGTTCCATGTATGGTCTAGTTCGCCAATTTCGCTATCATCTAACCAACTAAATCTATGAAGGTATGCTCCATTAATTTCTAAACTATTTACAAGATCTTGATCTAGCATTTTATTACTAGGATGCGCACAATTAAACAGCACAACACTTGACCAGTTCTTACGTGGATAGATTGTTTGCTTTTGTCCATCCATCTTCATGCCTTCTTTGGGTGTGTAATCATGTTGCACACACATAACAGCATACTTGTCGTCTGCTTGATCAAACAGTTCTTTAATGTCTGTAGTAAGGATCATATCGCAATCCATGAACACTGCCCAGCCTTTGAAGTTAGCAAGCTCTGGTACAAGGAAGCGTGTAAATGTAAATTCAGTTGATGCTAGTTTGTCTTCTGGACGTTTGTACCACCCTGCTTGTCGTAGTTCTTTTTGTATTAGCGGGCGCACATTTGCATCGGGTTGGTGTTTTAGTATACTGTGCTTACACACTTGGTAAGCCATATCTTCTCTTGGGTCATATCCTACAAATACTTTCATTATTCTCTTCTTTCAATGTCTTCTTCAATGCACTCACTACCCCATTGTATTTCTAGTATGTGTGCGTTTTCTGTTCCAGGATTGCTTGGCTTGTGCCAAACTTCTACACCAATTTCGTACGGCATTCCGTGTGGACGTAATAGTACAGTGTCTACCTTGCTATGCCATTCAGTTTTCATATCTACAACACCTTCTAGTATCATCCACTGTTCAGAACGTTTAAAATGTTTTTGGTCACTTAGACTCTTGCCTGGATATATTACTAGTTCTTTTACTTTGTAACCTTGCTCAGGCTTGTGATCTAACACACGCCAGTAACCCCAATCACGTTCTGTCTTTTGTGTTTTCCATTCGTCTAGTATCCAACTGCTGCTATTAGCTTTATTTTCGCCGCCGATGCCCCATGCAAAATCTACATAGGGCATATTTCCGTATGTTGCATACTCGGGCGTAGTTGTGTTAGTTCTATCACCGCCGTTAGCAAAAATAAGTTTTGTTCCACTACCGTGTGTGCTTAGTGTTTGAAAAATTGCTTGGCATGCGCTATCATCGCTATCATCAAATCCTATAACTTTGTCTACAACACTAAGTTCTTTAATGATAGCAGCACGTTCTTCAAAAGGCATAAACGGTCTACCTTTCTTGCGTGTTAGCCAATCGTCTGAATTCACTCCAACAATTAACTTTGTACCTAATTTTTTTGCTTCTTTAAAATAGGCTATGTGCCCTGAGTGTAAGGGATCAAAGCCACCTGTTACTAATACAACATTGCTCATGTAGATATTTATGTGTGTAGTTAATTGGCGAACTGCGTAATGGCATTAATTTGCTTAGACGAAAGTGTAAATGTTGACAGTGCTAAATTATAATTCTGCTCTAATATAGCTTCATCAATGTTATCGATAAACTCAGTGTTGTCCCATATAAAGTAAAATCCGTTTGTAAATTTAGGACTTAATGGAGTTTCTCTAAAATTAACCGGAACCGTTTTTGCCATTAAGCATTCGATAAATCGATATGTCCATAATGAATCCATATCACCCTTCCAGTCAGGTTGATGCGGGCAGAGGCCATAATTACTTTTTGCTACGCCAGTAAAGTATTCAATATTATATTTTTGTTTATTGACAACGTCTCGACCATCATTAGACCACACAACAACACAGTCATCTCTTGATGTAAATTTTTCTAATAATTTTTGTCTAGAAGATCCTTCTCCTATATTTCCATTAAAATAAAAATTGTATTCTTTTTTTAATACGTGTAAATTTTTTGTATGTTCAAACCATTGCTTTGGAAATATTATTGGTAATTCAACTGTGTTAACATACGACTTTCCTTTATCATGATCTATACTAATTTTACATTTATTAGGATCTATACCTGCTTCTTCTAGGGCAAGTTTTAACATAATTGTTTGCTTTAAATTATTTTTCATTATATGAATCCTTTATCAATTGCAAACCTTGCTCTAAATTAATATTTGCACTCCAGTTAAGTGTGTGCAATCTTGTAGTATCTGCTTTCATTATTAGTTCTTCATTGTTTCGCATTGGTATCTTTCCAAAATCTAATTTTGATTTTGAATGTGTTATATTATGTATTTTATAAATTAGTTCTTTTAATTGCGTAGCACAACCTGTTCCTAGATCAATGTTTTCAAAATTATATAAAATATCTTTATTTTCTATTATGCATTTAAATGCAGATAATACATCATCTATATAAACAAAATCTCGTTCTTGTATTCCTTGGGTTAATGGCAATGTATTATGTTTTATACATTGTTCAAACACAAAAGAAATAAAGTTATTAGTAGCAGCAGGCCCGTAAAAATGTTGTAAATTAATATTAATAAATTTTAATTTATTATTAGAAACAAACTTTCCATATTCTATAAATTGCCCTTTAGAAAGAGAATACAAGTTTGTATGCAATTTCAATGATGTTCCACAATTTATAAAAGTAACAGGCTTGTCTAATTTCGTCAATTCATCTATAATATCAATACCTGTTAATAAATTAGATTTATATATTTGACTAGCTGATTCGTTATTTCTTCCGTAAGAACAAATGGTGTGTATTACTACATCTGGAGCGACTTCTTTTATCAAGTCTAGAGAACTTTGTCTATTGTAGCAACTAATTTTATTTTCACCAAATAAAAGACTAGAACACAAGTGTTTTCCTAAATAGCCGTTAGCACCTGTTATTAAAATGTTCATGTGCGCTCTGCAATAAACTCGTCAATAGTAGAATGTAACCGAGCAAACATTTCATTAGTCATACCGTGATGGACGGGCAACAAAACACCACGCTCCATAACAGCATCGGCATTTGGATAACCTTCTGCTCTAACAACTTTTGTAATACCTTGCGCCATTGGTTGCCTTAAAACATTGCCTGTAAAACACACACGGGTTTGAATGTCACGGTTTTCTAAATAAATTTGAAATTCTTTTCTAGTAAACGGCGCAGTCTCTTTAATTAAGACAGGAAATGCTAAGAAGGCAGTATGAACATTATTAGCTTCGATTGGGTTACTAAAATAATTACTATACTTGTTAAAGAATTCACATTGTTTTGCAAGATTTTCTTGTCTTACTTTAATATTGTTTTCTAAACTTTCTAATTGTACTAATCCAAATGCTGCACCCATTTCGTTGCCTTCTAGATTATAACCAGGAATAGCAAACACAAATTTAGCATCATATTCTAAACCATCTAACATAATGTTAAACCGATTTTCAATAGCTTCGCTGCGCTCGTCGAACAAGCTAGAGCTACGTCCCCAACTGCGTAACAGTTTTGCCTTCTCAATTATCTTTTCGTCATTTAAGCACAGTGCGCCACCGTTGCCTGCACAATTGATAATGTGCGAGCCATAGAAACTAGTAATGCTCATGTCTGAATACGTGCCTGCTGATATACCGTTAATAGTTGCACCTAACGTATCTGCACTATCGTGTATAACTTTAAGCCCGTGTTTGTCAGCAATTTCTCTAATACGCGGCCAATCACACAGATTGCCTAATAGGTCAGGCGCAAGTATAGCAACAGTTTTATCTGTAATCATACTTTCAATTTGTTCAGCGTCGATACAATATGTTAACGGCTCAACGTCAACAAATACAGGCACTAGATCATTCTTAATAATACACCCTAGTGTTGTTCCAAACGTAAGCGCAGGAGTAATAATTTCACTGCCTGCAGGGAAGTCAAATGCTTCCATACCAATATACAATGCACTTGATCCACTGTTTACATATAGACATTCTTTTTTGTCAAATAATTTAGCAATACTTGCTTCAAACTTACGACTATTAACACCCATTTGTGTACCGTCTTCTAAGCACTTGACTACAGCATCAATTTCAGCTTGTCCGTAAACTGTCTTAGCATATGATATTTTATCAGTCATTTTTTTCTCCGTTCATATAATTTTCAATTTGTGTTATACTATATTTTTTCATATCTTCTTTATTAATCCAAGCATTATGCCAATTTAAAGTTGCATCTAATGCAGTATTTAAACTCCATCGAGGTTTCCATTTTAAATATGTTTTTGCTTTGCTAATATCTAATTTAAGATAATGGGCTTCGTGTAAATGATCGCTAGTAGGTGTGTTCCAGTTTGCGTTCATATAATCTAAAATATACCTAACAGATTTTGCATCTTCGTCTGTTGGTCCAAAATTCCAACTACTTGCAAATTCTTGATTATTAGTATACAATTTTTCTGCCAGCAATAAGTATCCTGCTAGGGGTTCTAATACATGTTGCCACGGGCGAATTGCATCAGGATATCGAACATCGACTACTGTATTGTTAATAAACGACCGAAGTATATCGGGTATTATTCTATCTTCTGCCCAATCGCCGCCTCCGATTACATTACCCGCTCTTGCACTTGCTAATCCACAATTGTTAGTAAAAAAACTTTTCCTGTAAGCACTTGTTATTAACTCTGAACATCCTTTACTTGCACTGTATGGATCGTGGCCGCCCATTGCTTCATCTTCCCTATATCCCCAAGGCCATTCTTTATTTTCATAACACTTATCTGTAGTAACATTCACGATTGCCTTTATGCTTTTTATACTCTTAGCAGCTTCTAGAACATTTACTGTGCCCATTACATTAGTTTCTATTGTATTGTGTGGTTCTTGATAAGATAGACGTACTAATGGTTGCGCTGCCATGTGTACTACAATATCAGGCCAAAAATTAGTCATTGCTGCTTTAAGTAATTTAAGATTTCTAATATCGCCTTCGACGGATGTCATGTTTTGTGCTACATTTGATTCTGTAAAATTATTAATTTTAGTAGGAGGTTGTAGTGAATATCCGCAAACTTCTGCACCCATATGCTGCAACCATAAGCATAGCCAACTGCCTTTGAATCCAGTATGTCCTGTTACAAATACTCTTTTGTTTTTCCAAAATGTAGGATTCATGTTACCACACCTTCCAAGGAGGATTAGTTTGCCATAAGGTTTCTAATGCATTTTTATCAGGCAACGAATCCATAGGGCGCCAAAAATCTTCATGCTTAAATGCTTTTAATTCGCCCTCGTGTGCTAACTGTGTTAAAGGATATTCTTCCCAAGTAGTAGCATCGTTATCGATATAATCAATAACTTTAGGAGACAAAACAAAATATCCTGCATTAACCATTGCGCCATCGCCTTTAGTTTTTTCTTGGAAATTAGTAACAGTGTCACCGTCAAATTTTAAATTACCAAAACGACCAGGCGGATATGCTGTTGTCATTGTAGCAAGTTTACCATGCGAGTTATGATAATCAATACTCTCCGCAATGTTGACATTGCCTACACCGTCGCCGTATGTAAAACAGAATGCTTCATCGTTTTTTACATATTCTTTGACTTGTTTTAGGCGTCCGCCAGTCATTGTAGTAGCACCAGTATCAATTAAACGAATATTCCAGTCTTCTAAATTGTTATTATAGAAAACAGTATAACCCGATTTAGTATTCAATAATACATCAGAATTTTTTGCAGCATAATTTAAAAAATATTCTTTAATTACATTTCCTTTGTAACCACAACAAATTATAAAATCGTTTATTCCATGTGCAGAATACGTTTTCATAATATGCCAAAGAATAGGCTTTCCGCCAATTTCAACCATTGGCTTTGGACGACTATTAGTCTCTTCATGCAATCTTGTGCCAAGACCGCCTGCTAATATTATTGCTTTCATTATAGCTCTTTAAAAATTTTTATAATAGGTGCTAGGTCTAACGTACCTAATGAAAAGATAGGAGTTTCAACTGTTGATACTTCAGCTTCCAATCCTAAAGCAGCATAATGGTCTTTAAATTTTATATCATCGCCTTTTACTTTTTTTGAAAATTTAACCCAAGCTGCTGGAATACCATATGCATGTGCTCCGATAATTCCATGCAAACTAGTGGATATAATCTTTTTACATTTTGTTATTTCTTTTGCTACTACTAATGGGTCAGAGTTTATAACATCAATTACTTTATAATTAGGATATTGTTGTTTGGTATATTCGTAGTCTACATAATGCGGAACAATGCCTACGTCATATTCCTTTTCACTTTCTTCGCAAAACAATGGCAGAAGCATAGCAGGGTCTCCGTAAACTTTAGGGCAACTGCCGCCTGCATCTATTATTTTTTGTCGAGTGTATGGGCCTCGCACAAATCTGTAATCAGCATTTGGATTAACAGTAAATTTATCTGCAAACATTAATCCACTGCCTAATACAATCATATCGTCAGTAGCTCTGTGTGCAATAGATCCAATACACATTGCTCGGCATTTACCTAGTTTAGCACTCATTGAATGAGATATACCGAAGTAATCAAAAACGTACGGAGTTAGTTGATCTCCAAAATTAGGCTTTCCGTTCATCCAAAATGTTCTCATTAATACGCCCTAACTGTGTATATTTCTTTTATTGTATCAAAGTTTTTTATTGTTGGACTTCTCATAGGATTTTTACGTGGCCTAGATTGTCCAATTAAATCTTTGTTTGGTGTAACAAAAAACACAGCATCAAACTCATCATAATATTCTAAAGCACGATAATCGAAGCAGATAAATTTATCAAAGTTTTTAATTTGCTCAGGTAAAATTTTATCAATAGATGTTGGTATAAGAATACCTTGCGAATTTTCTTGCACAGTTTTAATATGCCGAAGATCGTCAATAATACTATATCCTAAATCAGTTAGCGACTGCCAATGTTTTAATCTAAGTGTTGATTTTCCTGACAAAGATTTTCCAACAACTGCAATCTTTTTATGCTGAGAGTTTATAATTTTTTCTAAAAACTGTTGTTCATTTAATACATCACGAGTGCATCTAAAGAAAGGACGTTTAGTAGGAGTATATCCTTTGTATACAATCTGAGAAAAGTCAGTATAGTCAACAATGTTTTTTAGGTATTTACTAATAGGCGATTTGCCATGTCCTTCAAAATACATCACTTTGTTTGTCTTTGCACATGCTTTAGATAATATTCCATATCTATTTTCAAGTTCAAGTGTATCGATAACAGCAAGAAACATAACAACATCTTGTTTTGGAATACTGTTCCAAAAGAAATTACTGTCTAAATCATCAACTACAAAGTTTACAGTAGAACCTATTTTTTCTTTTATTTCCAATGCATTAGCAACAGCATTGGCATCAAACTCTACACCAATAACATCTGCTCCCCATTTTTCTGCTTGGAAAGACATTTGCCCCATATTACAACCTAAGTCTATAGCAGTAGCATTTTTAAAGTCTTGTTGATCGTAATATGCAATTCTATCATTAATTTTGCGTGTGCCAGTGATGCCTAGTTCTGGCATGTCGTGATATTCGTTAAACCAATTGTTTCTTTTTTCCATTACAAATACTGGTTCACGTTTTTTTGATTTTTTCGACATTACGTTTCCTTTAAATTCCTAGTCAAACTATCTTGTTTAATATTTGCGCCGACTGCGTAGTGCGGATGTAGTCTCGCTAGACTAGGTACTGTTGTACGAGTATCAACAATCCAGTCACCAATTTGTTGGTCAGCAGGAACATGGCCATCTTGTTGTATATGTCTAATTAATTTAGTTGCAGCAGATGGTTTTATTATATATGCATATGCACCTTTGAAGTAGTTTCCTGTTCCAATTTTAACAGGATTTTTATTTTGTAAGTTTGTATATTTTTCTATTGATAGATTTAGAGTTGATTCTTCTTCTAATATTTTATTATATGCGCCGCTATACGGATCACATCTGTCTAATTTTAATACATCTTCAAATGTATCTAGTATATTTTCTGGCAAGGGTTTTAACATGTAACCATCATGTTCTAAAATAAGAGTTGGCGTGTCTGTTACCATACATTCTTGCCACAAATAATAATGGCTAAAAAAACATCCTAGTACACCTAGTCTGCCTTTTTTCATTGTTCGTTTTGATTTAACGCCCGTTGCTTGGTAATGGCGTACTGCATCATTGCCGTTAATTGCTTTATAAAACTCAGGTTGCAATCCATGCAATACTGCTTGGTTAAAACAGTCTTGAGCCATTTGGCATGAGTGTTCGTTTTCTTCAAGACGTATGATCCATGTTTTAAACTGATGCATCTTCCATGCCTGCAACTCTAAGTTTAACTACGTTTGTTATCTGCCATTGCTTTTGATCAAGAGCTTTGAGTACACCTAGCCACTTGTTACGCATTAGTGCAAACTCGTTGATAATCTTTTCATAGTCAACAACGTCTGCCTCACCGTCTACGTATTTTTCAACGTCACGGCTTGACAGAGCTCGTTGATAGTTTTCGAGATATTTTTTAAAAAATGAGCTACGCAATCTACGTAGCTCAATATTTAAATAGTTGAGTATAGCCTCAATCTCTTGTAGTTGATTAAAACGATGTTCAACAATACCTGGCATTGCTGCCGCACTTTTTTCAACATTTCCTACAAGTTTACATTCCGCACGAGCTTGTACTAACTCTGTTTCAAAATATTGTATTGCACCAGGTATTTTGCCTACATCACGAGATATCTCGCTATACCAACCCATTACTCATCCCATTCTTCGTTGTTGTCGAAATCGTCATCGTCATCATCAAGATAGTAACTAATTGCTTCGTCGAGATATTGATCATGGCCTGCACTTTCTTTAAGTGTTTCATCTGAAACACCATAGTCTGCAAGTAAATCAACAAATTTTTCTGCAATTACTTCAATCTGTTTTTTGTCTAGATATTCTTTGAATAGTGTCCAAATATCACATATTTGAGATGTATCCATTTATGTTTATTCCTCAAGTAATTCTAGGTCAGTTGCTTCTTCTTCAACTTCCGCGGTATTTACCACTTGTGACTCTTTTACTAAGAAATCTGACATAACCTTATCAAGATTTTCACCAATCCACTTTTTACGATAGTCAAGAATTTCTTCACCTTCAAGTGTAGTGTACGCAAGTCTATTGCCTTGCTTCTTGATAATGTCTTTTGCTTCAAATAATTCAAGCAAACCACTATACGGATTCATACCTGTTGAGTATGGAATCTTTACTTGTACACCTTCAAACGGTTTTGCGTAACGTGTCTTCATAACCTTACAGCCAGCACGGATACCCATAACTTGACTGATCTTGTTACCATCTTCGTCTTCTTTCAGCTTCATCTTTTTCATTGCAACAACAATACTTGATGCATAGATAAAGCCACTACCGCCACTAATCTTATCATCTGGATCAAACATATCCTGTGATGCATACGTATGATTAGTACATACTAAGCCTACGTTAAGCGAACCAATCATGTTAACTGTGTTACGAACAAGTGATGTTAACTGCTTGGGTTTACGACCCATATCACCTTTCATATCACCCTTGTTAAACTGATCAATGTCAGTAGGTGTTAGTAACATACCCAAACTATCAACTACAAACAATACTTTAGGACGATCTTCTTCATCCATTGTTTTGTAGTCTGTAATAAATGTTGACAGTGTTTTAGCAACATCGTCAATCATTGACATATTCAATTTAAGTAGTTTTTCTTCTGATGTGTCTACATCTAGTGCATGTAGCCAACTTTCATCAAGGGCATTCTCTGAGTCAATTAGTACTACAAAGATACCTTGATCTTGTGCTGCCTTTACAATGTTTCCTGAACAGATATATGATTTACCTGCGCCAGATTCACCTGCAAACACAGTTACCTTACCAAGCGGAACACCCTTGTGAAAGTCACCGCTAATAAGATAGTTTAGTGCATAGTTGCCTGTGCTGATCCAGTCTTTAGGATCATTGAATCCACTACTCATGCCTGAAATGGATTTTGTTAAGTCCTTACGAAACTTAGTTGGGTCGAATGATTTGTTCGCCATATTAATCTCCTAATCTAAAAAGCGTATAATAATAAAAGGGTTGCTATTGAATAATGCAACCCTTTTAAGTTGCTATTAAGCCTGACGTGAACGGATCATTGCAAGAATGTCCTGTGCGCCACCGCCTTCTGCCGGAGCTGCTTCAGCTGTTGGTTCTGGAGCAGGTGCTAGCTCTGCTGCTGGAGCAGGTGCTGGCGCTGGAGTTGGTGCTGTTTGGCTTGTTGCTGTACCATTAGATGATGCTACATTAGGATCACCAGTACGTGCTTGCATACCTGCAGGACGGAAGTAATTACTCCAACGTTCTGCATCATATGCTTCACCGTCTACTGACGCTTCAAACATTTCTTGCATTACTTTGATAGCAGTTGCGTCTGGCTTCTTAGGAAGGAAGTCACTTAGATTAAATAATCCGTGGGCGTTTACAGCATTCATCTCTTCATCGCCTAATGGACGCTCTCTACGTGCCCAATTACTTGTGCCGTAGTCTGCATAACCGCCTTTTGATGTTTTGTTAAGACGGAAGTCTACACCAGCAGTATAATCTGTTGGCAATTCTTCCATGTCTGGATCCATTAATGCTGCCTTAATGATCTGGAAGATTTGTGGACCAATGATAAAGCGTCTAATTGGATTTTCAGGTGCTTGATCGTCTGCTAACGGATTATCTGTAACAAATCCTTGGAAGATGTATGAACGCTTCTTCCAATACTTACGACCCATGTCTTCTAAACTTGGGTCTTTAAACCAACCACGTACTTCTTGTAGGATTGAACAGCTATCACCATACATTTCCATACACGGTACTTGTACTTGTACTGGACGTGAATCAGTTTCACCTTTTACGCCTGCAAAAGGAAGTTTGATCATTAAACGTTCTTTCCAAAAGAAAGTGTTGTCTTGATCGCCATCAGGAAGGAAACGCATCGTTGCTGATTCGCCTTCTTTAATATTCCAAAATGGATAAATTGGGTTTGGACCGCTTGGGCCGTTTGAACCACCTGATGCACGGTTCTCTTGTTCTTTGAGCTTCGCTCGAATTTCTGCTAATGATGCCATAGTGCCTTTTCTCCTATAATGTATGCCTATGTTAGAACAATATTATTACTGCTCTTAGTGCCTAATTTGTGTAGCACATACTATATACTACACTCTATTATTTATCTTGTCAAGTATTTTATGACAAATTAAATCTTTGTTTTATTTCTTCAACGTATTTTACTGTCCAAAAGGGTTCGTCGTATGCTTCTCTAAGTGTTTGTGCAAGTTCTTCATTAGATAACTCTAGGCCGCCTATTTTCATTTCCTGCCAAACTAGTTTTGATACTTTTTCCACATCGTAATAATCAGTACCCTCTGGTACCAATTGTAAAGCTCTTGCTACTAATTCTTCTTTTGTTGTAATAGCCATTATGATCTCCTTATAAATTAACGTAGACCTGCTAACTCTCTCATTCTATCGTTATCGTCGTTTATTTCGTGTGCTGTGCCTTTACTCATCTTTACAGGATGCATTTTGCCTGATCCTTTAGGATATTCAAACTCTGACTGATGTGCTCTAGCCGCTGCTGCTGCTGCCTGTGTAAAGTTTTCGTCTACTTCATCTTCCATTTGCTGTGGCTGTGTGCGCATTTGCCACTCGTCAAACTTTGCTGTTATTTGTTCAATAAATGCCTTAGCAGGTTCTATGAACTGCTCGCCGTAATCTTTTTCTACCATTGTTAATACTGCTGTTTCGCCTTTTGGAAATTGTCCATTCTCACGATCAAAGTATGATAGGATGAACTCACCTAATGGAGTCTTTTGTTCTTTTTCTTCAGTACCGTCATCTTTACTTAATTGGCCTTTGTCATTAATTTTGACATCCATTGTATCGTCGTCTTCTTTTTTGTTTCTATCAAAGTCTGTTGTATATAGATATTCTATTACAGGATACAACGTGTTAACAATTTGATTACCAAACTTACCGTTCTTGCCTGACCCTGGCTCAGTTTCTAGTTTCTTTGCTTCGCCACGTAGTTTCATCATTGCATCGATTGCTGCTTTAGCATTTTTGTCTAGTCCGCTAAATCCATTTGTTCTTGCTTCAATAAATGAATACACATCCCATACATCACTTACATACTGGTTTGCTAAGTTGCCTTGATCGTCATCTTGGCCACGTTCAATTGCTTTTCCTTTGCCACGTAGTGCGCCTAGTACTTCAACTGCATCTTTACTTGTGTTAATATATGCTTCTTCAAGATCGTCTTCTTCTACAGAGGCAGTTTGCATTTCGTCATCGTCTTTGCTTTTAAGCATGTCAATTACTTTTTTGCCGCCATATAATAATGCAACTACTGCTAGTGCAGGTAGTGCGTATTTTGAAGCCATTGCTGCAACTTGTTTAACTGCATCACCGCCTAAAAATGCTGAAATCTCACCCTGAATAGCTTCAACTCCGCCTTCAGCTTTTGCAATTAAATCACTTGCTGAAGTTGCAAGGTCGCCTGCCATGTCGCCTACTGCATCAATAGCATCGCCTGCTTTTTTGCCAACATATGCGCCACCGCCTACTGCTGCTGTAGTCCCTGGATTTTTAATTGCTACTTTGCCTGCGCCTTTAGCAACTGTGCCTGCGCCTTGCGCTCCTTTAGTAAGAACCTTTGCGCCCAATTGTATAAGTTTTGGTGCTGCTACTCTTGCCGCAGTTATCAATGCAGGAATAGCTAATGCTGGAAGGAACTCGTCTGTACGTTGTTCACTAAACTGACCCATCATTTCTTCAAAGCCTTGCTCTAATTGAATTTCTTCTTTGGTCTTTTTATTTTTTTCTGCTTTGCTATACTTGTCTTTTAGTGCGCCTAGTTCTTCTTGTGAAGCGCCGTCACGTCCTGCTTGTGCAGCCTTGTCCATATATTCTTTACCGTGCTTTTTAACACCAGTATGATACTGTAAACCTGACTCATCTAAATCATCCGGACCTAGTGATTTTGCTTTGCTTGCTTCACTTACTAGATTATAAATGTATGGAAATACATCTGCTAGTTCTTCGTTAAACTGACGGATAGTCAATTGGTCAATCCAATTCTCTGCAACATCTGTAGGTACATCTTCCATCATTGGTGTTTCGTATGCTGCAAATGCTTCTGCATAGTATGCTGGTTTTTGAAGTGATTCTATTGTTTTCTTAACTGTGCTAATACGCTCTTTAACAACATCTACATACCCTGCGAGACTTTCTGCCATTACAGCTGAACGGCCCATGTAGTTTTTAAACTTGCGTAATTTTGCCATCTCTTCTGATAAACCTACAATATGCTTACCAAAATCATCATATGTGTTTCCACCTTCAGCAACGTGTCTTGCCATTGCTCTTGCACCACTTAGGTGTTTGAATGGATAACGGAATCTTTCACCATCAGCACTTTCAATATAAATTTTACCAATTTTTTGTGTACGTCCTGTTGCACTTTCCTGGTTAATACCTTCAGTATGTTTAATTACAATACGTGCTTCGCCTACTTTTTGGTAGCTAATACGGCTAGTACCGTACAGTTTTGATTCTGTCATTTGTCCGTCCTCAGGGGGTTTTGCTAAGAATTTATAATCTCTTTTTGTTAAATTAGTTTTTGTGATATCTCTAATACTAAAATCTAACATTCTTTTTTTACTAAATGTTCTAAGTTCTTTTAAAAAGTTAAACCATTGTTTTTTTGATATATCATCTTGATTTTCTACAATATCTTTCGAATATATTACTTTTAGTCCTTCATCTTCGGAAATACTAATACTTACTTTACCTATTTTATTTCCATTGTTAGAATAGCTAAAATCAAAAAATCTAGCATCTTTTGGATCATTTGTTACTGTGCCACTTTCGTCACCTATAGTGATATCGTTGAAACGACTGCGTAGTTTATTAAAAAGATCTTCACTTATGTTGTTTAGTTTGCGCATAAAAGTATTTATCAATAGTTAGTGCTAATAAAGATTGGCATTGGTGCTTCGTAATCTTCTAAGTCTTCTGCTTGTGTAAATGTATTGTACACTCTGGGGTCCCAATCTTTTAAAACATCCATCATTCTTAAAGATAGTAAAGTAGCACTGATTAGATCATCAGTCATGCCAGACTTTGCTTGATAGCTCGACCCAGTTGCAATATAACCTTTTAGTTCTGATATAAATGGTTTTGAGTGTATAACCATTTTATCATTTTCAATCATTGTTTTTAGTCTGCTACATGCTGTAATCTTAGTACCATGTGTTGTATTAAATCCCTTGCGAAACTTGCGTACATGTCCTTTGCGCATCGGTTCACTTACAAATAGTCCAGGTATATTCTCTTCACCAAAGTCGTTAATAACAATAAGACACGCTTCGCCAATACCGTTGTTTTCTACACTCCAGTATATACCATTTGTATTTCCTGTACACTGTTCTATATACTTACAAATGTCTGCAAGGACTCGTATTTGTCCAGGTATTGCTGTTTGATTGTGCTGCCACTCTGCAACTTGTTCATAGCTTGGTAATTCAAATACTTGTATTGCTGCATGGTCGCCGCCAGTGCCCATACTAGGGTCAAGTGCAACAGCATATGTATACTGGCTGGTTGGTTTTTTGTACCATCGTGTTTGCCCCATATTTAAAATAGGACTATCGCCTTCCATAGCACTAAGTTTAATTGAATTAATTAGTGTTTCGTCAAATACTAAGAACTCGCATCCGTACTCGCGTCTAAACTTTTCTTCGCCAATGCGGCCAATCTCTTCTTCTTTCCATTTTTCATCACGGTCCGGATGTTCGTGCCATTCAGCGACAAAACTATGAAAGCCATTTACGCCTAGCTCTTGCTCATTGCCGTGAGCATCAAACTTTTGTTCTGCTTGTTTCCAAATAGTAGCAAATGTATCTTCATCTGAGTTTGGTGTACTAGTAATAATAGCACGACCACCTGTTGCTAGTGTAGGAGATATTGATGTCCAAAATTCTTCTGCAATATTAGGTTGCACAAATGCAAACTCGTCACAGTATAGTAACGAAATACTCATACCACGTCCTGTGTTGCCTGTTGTAGTCTGTGCTACAATACGTGAACCGTTTTCAAATTCAATTGATTGTTTGTTATAGCTTACAACACCTGCTCTAATATGATCTGGACAAGTTTCATACACAAATCGTATGCGTGACATAATCTCTTGCGCACCTGTATACTTGTGTGCTGCTACAAGAATAGTTTGGTCTGGTTTAAACATTGCGTACCATGCTAGATAGATACTAGCACACGTAGTTTTGCCTGTTTGTCTAGGCATCATGTTAATGTTAAAGCGATAGTTGTGGTACGAGTGCATTAAACGTAATTGATATTCATACGGATCAAACAGCAACTTACCTCTTACAGGATGTTGAATAAAAGCAAAGTGTTTTGCAAAATGTAAATATCCTTCGTCAGGATCCATGCATAACATCAGTTCTTCAACTTGCTCGTTAGTATATGTTTCTTGTTTATTGGCTTTCTTAATTAAGACGCCGTCTAATGATGCTGCCATAGTAATATTTATTCAAAAAAATAGGCTCCTAAGAGCCTATTGAGTTTGCTGGGGGATTCTTAATTAACCAGTATGGTTAAGCCAGTTGCTTCTACAACATCTGTGCCTGTTACATCAACGTTATTAGGTCCTACTGTTGCACCTAGATTCCTAATACGTTGCTGTATGTCTGCCGCTGAACTGTTCACGTCCATAATAATATGAATTTCACCTGAGGCATCGTCTTTAACAGAAAACATTAGAGGATTAACTTCTTTTACAATTAGCTCTACTGCTTCATCAACTACATCATCTTCTGCTCTTAAATCAACATCTGTATTACCAGCAGTTTGTACTGTAATCAAATATGCTTTAACACTTTCAGAGTGTATATTTCCAGCTGCACATATTAATCCGTGTACTCTTGTTACTGCTACCATTTATCTTTCCTTATTAACTACAGCCGCAAGTTGAGCAAGCCATTAGTTTCTTTTTACCTGGTGCGCCGCACTTTGGACAGTCTTTTGTTTGGCCGCCTTCGTCAGTGCCTTTTTTAGCTTTTTTGTCAGCATTATCATCTTTGCCTGGTTTCTTGTCTGCCCAATCTGGAACACCATCGCCGTCAGCGTCTGGCTTCTTCTTTTCAGCAAGTGCTGCCATTAGTGTTGCTTTGATGTTTTCAACAGCCATTGGGTTATCGCCATCTTGTGTAGCAGGGTATGCTTTCTTCTTGCGGTTTAAGTCATTGCCATCTGGGATAGCATCACTCATGTCACCGTACTGTGGATCAGGTTCGTTTGCATATTCTTCAAGATCATCTTCTGCTTCTGTTTCCATATTGGCCATATAATCTTCAATATAGTCTTGCGCTGTTTGCATTACAATATCAAACTTATCGCTGCCGCCATCTTGATCGGCCATAGCATCTGCCATTTCCCCAGCAGCATCTTCTACTTTGCCTTGCTTTAATAGCATACCTACTTTCGCAGCATCAACACTACCGTAGTATCCCATTTCCTTGTCCATGGCATCTTCAAACTTTGCAATCATTGACATAATAGGATCAGCATCTTCTGTAGCAAGTTCTTCATCAGTTAATGAATCGCCTGCTGCTGCATCGCCTGGAATTTTTGGATCATCATCCATTGCTGAACGGAACTTTTCCATATCGCCACGCATACCTAAACTTGGAGCACCAACGACTTCTGCGCTGCCTAGTCCTGCATTTTTCATCATATCTAACAAATCAGCTACATGGTCTTTGCCACTCGCATTCATTGATACGCTTACTGTTACTGGATTTCCTTTGTCCATCTCTGGCGCCATTGCTGGGGGAGCCATTCCCATAGGACCTTCATCAACCATTCCACATTCTTCTATATGATCCATTGATTCTATAAGTTTTTTCATATTCATTTTATCAGCCTCCCACAACTGCTTTAGTATTTTCAGTATCGCCGATGTCTGATGACTCTCCAACTGGTGCACCTTCTGCACCACTGTGTTCATTTTCTTTGCGGGCGATTTCTAATTCTTTAAGTAAGTCCATTACACGACTACCTGCAACGTTATCTTGAGCGTTTTCGCCGGCCATATCTTCCGTGTCTAATATTGCTTCGTATGGTTCATCGTCTTTCATTTCTTGATATTCTTCTCTAGGATCATTTGCATTACGTACAATTATATGCGCTTGGTCACATTTGCAACATTTTGCTACATATTCTTGTAGTACTTGACTAGTAGTTGGATATTCTAGTTCTGTTTCAAAATATGTAACTTCCATATTTTGTAACTGCGGAAAGTCTAGTGGACGTTCTTGTATTGGTGTCTTTTTGCCTGAAGTCATGTTTAACACTTTAAATTTCTTTAAGCATGTTTCCATATTGTCCTCAAACCCTTCTGGTAAAGGTCCAGCAACACCTATTTTAAATTCATAAGTCTTTTTAGACTCAGTAAGTATTTCTTTAAATGATCTCATTGCGCATTGATCCTATTCTATATGTATTATTTATCTTTATCTAGTCCTTTTAAACGCTCAAGTAGACTGTTCCTGTCTGTTACTACATAACCCTCACCGTTTATAATACCGTCATCGTTGCGTGACTCTTTATCCATTTTTTCTTTTTTAAGTTGTAGCTCAATCATTTTTAACTTTTTATCTAGTTTAGCGGTTTTGGCATCTAAACTAGTTTTTAACATGCCGCCTGCAACTTCAAATACACGACCGCTGTAACGACTTTCAACATTCATACCTAAATCCATAAGATCCTCGTATGCTTGCATTGCTTTATCTGCTACTTCATTTAGCTCTTTATCAGCTGCTTCGCCTAGGCCTTTTACACTTGGCAGTGCCGCAGTAATTTTATCAAACTCGGCAATATCACGAAATGTTTCTTCACGTTCTAGGTCGTGTTTAGACTGTTGTACTTCTTGCGCTTCAGCCTGCTCTATTATTTCTTTAGAATCAGGTAAATTTAACAGGTCTTCTAATTTTTTAGTCATTTAAACTTTCCATTATATACTACTATTATTTATCGTCTACGACCATTATGAAATATATCGTCTTCAGTAACAATACGAAAAAAGATTTTCTTTTGTTTACACCACGCTCTTGCTGCTTCCCACTTGGCTTGATTAACTACATAGTGTGCTTGATTATGTTTACTACGCCCTAGTTTTTCTTTTACTGCTTGATTCTTAGGCTTAACTTCAATTAATTCTACCCGTTGTTTACCGCCCTTGTCTGCATAAACAATAAAAAAATCAGGAACATATATTGTCTGCTTGCCTGTTAACGGATTACGATATGGTATGCGTACTGCTTCGCTTGCCCATTGATTTACACTAGGATGCTCGTCGCAAAATTTCATAAAGGTAAATTCCCATCCTGAACGATATGTAGGAGTCTTAGTTCCTATATATTTTTGTGGGTTTTTTAAATTGAATTTACCTTGTGCAAATCGTGGCATTAGTATATTATATTTCTTTCATCAAACAAAACAGTGTCTGTGACAGTTTTAAAACCTAATTTTGATGTCTTTGACCTATATAAGTTTAATATTTGTGATATTACATCAGTTAGCTGTACATCATCAAAACCTTTAAGTGTATCTAATAACTTAAATGCGGGAACTTTGTCAATTTGAGCTTGTTGTAAAAAAATTGCTGCTGTGTTAATAGCTGCTACTTTTTCAAATCCACGTTTTAAGAAAAACCCTATAACAGCCGAGACTTCACTTGGTTGAAATGTTATTTCTTCTTTGAAATAGTTATTGAATATTTTTTGAGTTTCATCCAATGAAACAGGTTTAGGATTATTGCTGCGTATTGTCATTATGTTTCCTCTAATGCTGCTTTCATAAATGTAAACAATTTGTAGTCACCATTTAAAATAAGTGTATCAAGATTTGATAGTATAGTTGTTTTTTGTTCTGGAGGTAGTAAAAGAAAATCTTCGTAGCTTACTCCCTCAATTGTACCTGTATTAAAAACCTTTGCTAAAAAACTGTTATACGCTGTCGGGTTGTCTTTTAATCGTTGTAATGTTGTTTCGGGATCTCCCTTAACTACTCCTGGTTTTAAAAATACATCAGGTATACCTGGATTAAATGTATCTCTTGTAGGTAGAAAGTAACCAGGAATCGTAGAACTTGTCCTAGGAGTTGTTGCAGTGTCTTGCAGTTGTCTTGATGTTGTCGTTGGCACAGGACGTACATTGTTAGATCCCATTGGCAAATCAAAGTTAAACACAGACTCAGTAATTTTATTTAAAATTGGTACAATATAATTTTCGTTTGGTCTTACTTCAGTAGTTAATGGACTAAGAGTATTATCATACCCTGTTTCAGGATCGGTGAATCCTACAGGTTCGTTAAACTCTCCTACTATACCATTATTATATAGAACGCTTTCATATGCAACAGTAATAGTATTTTCGTTCATTCCAGATCCATCTGACGATTCTACTCCACCATGATCCCATGCACTTAATAACGGGTTAATTAATGTATAACTAAACCAATTTTGTAAACTTAATTGATATATTTTAATATTTGAAAAAAATGGATTTTTATAAAAGTTGTTTAGGCCGTAGTTTGGCGTTAGTTGTGAGTATTTGTCTCTAGGATTAAAACTACCGTCAGTAGTTGAAGTACTAGATGATATAGAATGATTTCCGTCTTGAAAATAAAATCTGTAATATTCTTCTAACATTGACCTAGTAGCACCTAGGTTATCATCGTGTAGCACTATTCTTACATCCTGATAGTCTACCCTAGTTTGCATATTCTTTTTTCTGTTGTACTGTTGTTTATTTTCTATGCTTGATCTAAAACCAGGCAAATCTGCACTTTTAACTAACACACCGATTTGTTTGTTAAACAATCTTGTGTTTGTAAAAAAATCAACATCGTCTGTAGGTTCAAAAACAACATGATATAAGAATTTTGTTTTAGGAGAAAACAAATGTCCATACTGTGTGAATAAATTATGCGCATGCCTAGCATCGCGCAGGTGCGTATTGACATCTCTTGATTTTATTAAACTTGACCACCAACTCATAGTAATATTTATCCATTCTAAAAAACACGTAGATAATAAAAAAGCAGAGATCGTACAGACCTCTGCTTTGTTATAAGATAACCAATTACTTAGACTAATTAGCCAGTAACTTGTGTGCCGCCAATAGCATCTTGTGCAGCTCTTGTAACAGCTTCGCCAACACCGCTAAACTGTTCTTCACTACCAAACTGTATTGCATTATCATAACGAATTGTAAGTGAAGTTGTTACTGCATCACTTGTTGCATATGCTAGTGTGTTATAGTTTGCTGATTCAATATAGCAGCCTACTAGCTGGAATCTGTCAATAATTGCTGATCCATTTGCTCCGTTGCCGCCGTCAAGTATTTCTATCTTAGTGATAAATTTGTATGTACCACCTGATACAGCACTTGATTGTTCAAAGAAGTCAAACTGTCTTTGAAGCTGTTGGCCAATAATTTTTTGCACATTGTTATTTGCGTCTTCACGTAATGTTAATGTGATTGGTTCCCATGTATGCTTACCTGCAAGATAAGATCTGCTGTTGTAAGCATCGATTGTCATTTGATCAAAAGATATATTTGGACGAGTAACGTCTACTACTTGTCTAGTGATTTCTCTAATTCCATCTGGTCCACCAGTTGTTCCAAAGTTTTCAAATAAAACTCTAAAACGGTATTGTAATTTTGGCATTAACAACGAACTGTTGCTTCCGCCGCCATCTTCTGTTGGGATCGAAATATTTGTTAAGGTTGTAATTGGCATTCTTTTCTCCTGTTACAGTTGTATTTATGCAATTTAAGAGTGGGATTTCTCCCACTCTATAAAGTACGCATATTATCCCAGAGCTGCAATTTCTCCTGTATTCTTAAGTCTTAATGGAATGTAAATAAATTCAATTGCTTTTACAGGTTCAATTGCAATATCTAGATACAATTCATTTCTATCTATTCTAGCAGGTGTATTGTTTGATTCGTCACATACAACTAAGAAGTCATATAGTGCTCTCAGCCCTACAAGTTCAATTAGTAACTGATCAGCTGCTGATTTGATTTGATCACGTGTGATCTTATCATTTGGTTCAAACAAGTACGGTCTTGCTAGTAACTCTAATTGTCCACGTAAGTATACAGTTAAACGTGCTACGTTAACACGATCCAATGCACTTGCGTTTCTTGCGCGAGTCTTTTGTCCAAATACAACTAATCCAGCGCCGCTAATAAACGTAATTGGGTTAATTGAGTTACTATAAAGTGTATCACGCTGTCCTGTATTTAGAGAAATACCTATAAACTCACCTTCGTTATTAACATAACCTGAGCTTGTAGCATTTGTAACTCCGCCACGTCTAGTACCTGCTGGTGCAAACCAGGGGAATGCCACTTGGTCATTCAATACTAGTGTTCTTAGTGACATATGACTTGGTGGTACAGCAACATTGTTGCCAAAGTTATCACTTGAGAATCCCCATGGATAATACATACCCAAGTATTCGTCTCTGCTTACTGCACCTAAATCATTGTCTTCAAGAGCACCTTTAATATTGTTTGCCCACTCATTTAATGAAGTTGCATCTGGTGTTAGTCGTCCTGGAGTATCTCCTACAACAAACGCTGTTAATCGTCTGTCATAATTTAGTGTAATCATTTCACCTATTAACTCTGGATAACCTGGAGTAGCAATTAAGTTAAACTGACGTGACTCTTCATCGCGTATATCCTGGTTGCCGTTAACCATTGCTTGCAATGATTGTACAACTGATTTACGCTGTGCAAAGCGTCCAAATGTTCCCGAACCGTCTGGGTTATTACCTGAGTCAGTAACCCATCTGTGTGGATAATAATCTGCCATTGGCTCATCAATTACATCATCTGGATTGGCACTGTTAGGATCATCTACTACAAAACGAACGTTTGCTGTATCTACATCAATATAGTTGCGTTCAAAACGCTTAACATTGAAACCGCTTCTTCGTGTGTTCCAAAGTAACATACCTTTAGGATATAGTGCTGAATCCGGTGCATCTGGATCTAGGTAGTCATTTACTAATAGTTCGTCAATGTCTGCTGCCTCGTATGGTCCAGTTGTTGCGCCACCTGTTGTACTCCAACGTGCATCTGCAAACAAGATACCGTTTTCAGTAGTTTGGTCTGTTTTATCAACTAAAACAAACTCTTCACTAGTACCATTATAACGATAAACTAACGGAAAGTTTTCTAAATCAGCAGTGCTAATCCATAGATCGCCATCTACTAAATCAGATGTATCTGTTTGCTCTGTTGGTCTAGATGCAGAAACTATTGGTCCTGTTGCATTTGTATCTTGATAATCAGTGTTATAGTTTTGGTAACCAACCCATGCAGTACCATCATGAATCATAATATCTACATCGTCGATAGTTGGATTGTACCAACGCTGTCCTGATGTTGTTAGAGCTAAAGGTTCACTGGTAGATGCTGTGTAAGTTAGTGGCTGCCAGTTTGATGCAATCCAACCATCTACCGATACTGACCAACCGTCACTGCCTGTATCCGGTGCTCTATAAAGATTAGGTGTAGCAGTGGCTGAGTTACTACTATCGCCTAGCATTCCAATAAAGCCCATTGCTGTCAAAAGTCCGCCGGTATCTTTAATACGTATGTCACCACCGGTTTTATGTTCGATTACAACTTTGTTAGCTGCATTTACATAAGAAACTACATTTGTAAAATTAGCTGCGTTGATCGCGCCTGCAATAGTGTCTGCATCTGCAGATGTACTACCTGCTATACTAACACTTACTGTTTTACTAGATAATGCTAAACTATTTACGGTAGTTTCTGCAATATCGAATGCATATGTTCCTGTAGTAAGTTGTGTTTCAATCTTTCCTGAAGAAATAGATGTTGCTTCATTTGAAACTCTGTAATGAATTTTAAAATCTACAACAGAAGGAGTTAGTTCATCTACATTAGCTTTGATATACAAATCGCCTGCAAATAAATTTGCGCCACCGCCAGCTGCATCTAAATTAAACAATGCAGATTCATTACTTGTATACATTGGAGCATTTACATTGTTCCATAGCTGTGTGTCATCGTTGTACTGTTTGACTCTCCAGTTTGCTCCTGCATTAGGAGTAGTAGTTTTAACCCATATACTTCCTGTAGGTGCAGGAACACTATCATTTGTTTTGTACGCAGGTACACTAGTATGTGGATCAATTGATAAACGAGGAATACTATACGTTCCGTTTAATATGCCTGTGCCGCCATCTACTGAATCAGCCAACCCTGTTAAAGAGCCTGTGCCGCCGTTAATTGCAATTAGTCCGTCTGCATTGACACCGTTTGAAGCCGAAGTGCTATCTCCATAAATTTCAAGGACGCCGTCAACTGCTGCTGCACTTACACCTGTTATACCTTCGTTATTGATACTAGTTGCAAGCTGTGCAATTGATGTACCACTTAGTACTACAGTAGTGCCATTTATTACCATTTCGTCGCCATTATTTAAAACAGGACTACGCTTAGTGCCTTTTATAGCAGGCCAACTAGCTGCCCATTTATCACTACCAACACTTACCCATTCACCTGCATTAACTCCGTTAGCATTACCAGTTGCCTTATAAAACAAACGATTCATATCTGAAGTTGCATCAATAGCATATTCGCCTACGGCTCCAACTGACGCCTTAGGTACACTACCATCTAACTCGGTAGATTCAGTAATTACTCTTATTATTGCAGGAGTAAAAGATTGTCCGTTTGTTGTAGTTACAGCTTCGCCGTTCCATTCTAAAATGCCAAACGATGTATTTGTTGTATCAAACCAATAAGCTCCGTCAGCAGGTTCGCCGCCTGGTGCATTTGTAGTAGGAGAAAGTTCTGACAAATCAACATCTGCTCTTACTACATAAGCACGGTTCGTTACGCCTAATAATGAATATGCAGTGTTTAATCCATATTCATTTAATTCTCCTGCATGTATCATATTGCCATTGTTGTCTGACTCAAATACTGCATCTCCGAATAAGTCACCTAATTCTCTTTGACTAGTGACTAAGTAAGCCTTCCCAGCATTTGCTGCTAGAGTAGCTTGAGCAACACCACTGCCAGATGCCTTTGTTTTGTTAGCTGAAGTTGCAACAAATATAATCGGTACTGTAGCAGCTGCCCCTGGTGTGTAGAAAGACTCGTCAATTACGCTGACTTCTACGCCTGGTGATACTAATGCCATTTTCTTTTCTCCTGTTGGATATTGTTCTCTACTAGTATTTACCAATATGATCTAAAATCATACCCAATATCAATGAAAAAAAGGCACCAAAAAGGCAAGGTAAATACAATATGAGACCATTATGTAAATGCGGGCAACAACCAGCAGCAATAAATTATAAAAAAGAAGGTAGAACTTATTATCGTAAACTATGTGGCAAGTGTCTACGAAATGGAGTTAATCACGGCGTACCACTATGGAAGCAACGTGGATATATAAAAAAGAACGAATGCGAAAAATGTGGATTTAAATCTAAACACGACGAACAGTTTAATGTATATCATATAGATGGTGATTTAGAAAACTGTCGTCCTAACAACTTAAAAACAATTTGTGCTAACTGTCAACGTATTCTGCAGAAAACCGAAGTGCGGTGGAAACAGGGAGACTTACGCCCAGATTTCTAAACATAGTACGCATAAGAATATCAACATTTAGTTTTAATCTTGCCAAGTCGCCATTGTTATCAATAGTATAATCACACATCCATTGCTCAATGCTCATTGAGTCTTTTGATTCAGGAGGTAAATGATCACTTCTGTCTACCCAAATAGCATAGTCAAATATTTCTTCATTTTGCATTGCAAAGAATTCGCGCTTATTACGCAGGCCACAGTAAATGTCATTTTCTGAAAATAGATTACGACCAAGTCGTGCTAGATCATCTTTGCAATAGTTGTGAATCATATTATACCATTCAGTGCGATGATGATGTCGATCTTTAAAACATTCTTCTTCATCAGCATAACCGTACTTGTCTTTTAAGTCATTAAAAATAAAAAGTTCCGAACAAAATTTAGAACTAGACTGAAACGTGTATCCGTAATCTTGTAGTACTTCGCACACAGTGTCTTTACCATGACGGCCGTGACCGACAATTAGTAGTTTAGGTAACATACGATATCCTCTTTACATTGTTATTACAGTATATTACAGATAGCTGCAATTGTCAAGAATTTTTTATAACATAAAAACAACTTATTGGCACTAACAAATATTTTTCATTTTCAATTGTGTAATTATTAACTGCTTCTATAACTTGAGGGAAACATTTGATATTATAATCATCTCCACAAACTATAGGCACGTTTTTGAATGTGTTAAGCCAAGTAGATACTGCATTAAAACTGTGATCATCATCTAGATAAACTAGATCAAAATTATTTGTAAAATGATTGCTTTGCAACCAATCCTCTCCATTCATATGCCATATTGTTTTTATAATATCTTTATTTGGATGTTGTGATATCAATCCATCAAATATTTTTCTTTGAGTTAGATTTTTTGTTTTTCTAGCTTTTTCGTTTATATGTGGCCATTTTTTCAACCAGTTTTTTTTTCTTAAAGTATTACCTAATTGTAAAGAAAAATTATCTAAAATGTAGTAGTCTGTTGTTGCTGGCAATGCATCTAACCAAGCCCATGTACTACGTCCCCAACCGCATCCAATTTCTAAAACTCTTGGATTTTTAGGTAATTGTTCTGCTATATCTTTATACTTGTTATGTTGTTGAGTACTAGTCCAGCCCGGCACTTCGTCTGCTGTTTTTATGGTATGAAAATCATTCATTTTGTTAGCCAATTAAGAAGCCGTAGCCTGTGCCGCCCGGTACTGCCATGGACACCTCTGCTTCTAGTTTATCCATTTCAGTTTGTGCTTCGGCTTTAAGAGTATCGCCATTTAGTGTTGAGCCGCCTTGTGGACCTGCAATCGTAGCAAACTTTGAACGTGCTTCACCTAACATATATTTACAACTAGCAAGGGTATAGTCTTTAATCCACTGACTTGCAAGATAGTCGTTTAGTATTTCACTATCTGGACGATAGTTATAACAGTAAAGTAAAAGTTCTTCTTCTGCTCTAGGACGCTGTAGAAGAGTAAGTTTTTTGCTCGTATTGTTCCATGTAAATTCAATAAATGAACCAAACATTCTACCTACTAGTTCTTGATGTTGTGAAAATAAATCGTATGTTGCTAATCCACCCATCTTAGAACCTGATAACAAATAAGTGTTTGTGTACGCTAGATTAAATGGCTCAAACATACTGCCGCCGTCTCCGCCACCAGTTCTAGAACCTATTGATCTGCGAAATAGTTTACGTACTTCCATTATTTCGTTTGGTAGTACATATTCGTTTTGATCAACAACTGTTGTAAGGAATATATAGGATTCTTCAACACTATTATCACTACGTTGTCTAAAGCGGCTTAATGCTTTTTTAAGTGCAGTTTGGTAGTGGATAGGATCAAGTTCAACATCAACCATCCCACCACCTAGGAACGTATTAACGTAATCAAATATTTCTTGCTTTTGTGTTGCTAATTCTGCCATTGAAGTTCTCCGTATAGTATTTATCGCTAGCGATAAATATGTATAACGGATAGGAGAAAAAGTTATTCCACGTCTTAGCTTATACAAACCAGAACGCGGCAATGATTATCATTTTTTGGACAAGCAGATCCAAGAAATGTTTACTATTGGCGGAACTGATGTAAACATACACAAATATTTAGGACCCAACAATCCTTCTGACGACGACCGTAGTGCTGTACAGCCAGAATATGATGCTGTTGCAGAAACTAATATACAAGATTTGTTATTCCTTGAAAATCGTGACAGAAAGTACGATCCTGATATTTACAACACTAGGTGCATATATAATGTACAAGATATTGATTTTGACCTAAGTCAATTTGGTTTATTCCTTAGTAACGATACACTTTTTATGACTGTACATATTACTAGCATTGTAAAGACTTTAGGCAGAAAACCTATTAGCGGGGATGTTATCGAACTGCCGCACCTTAAAGACGAGTATGCACTAAATGATTATAGTGTTGCGCTTAAACGCTTTTATGTTATAGAAGATATTAATCGTGCAGCGGAGGGATTTTCACAAACATGGTATCCACACTTATATCGCTTAAAATTGAAGCAAATATATGACGGACAGGAATACGCTGAAATACTCGATTTACCTGCAGAAGAAGGTAGTGATAATACGTTACGCGATGTATTAAGTACCTACGAAAAAGAAATGCAGATTAACAATGCAGTAGTAGCACAAGCAGAAGCAGACTCCCCAAAGTCAGGTTATGACATAAGTCATTATTACACTATTGCTACTAATGAGGACGGTAGTGTTGCACTTAGAACAGCAGATACTGATGAATTAGATGCTTCTAATATTAATACAAATGCAGACGAAGTTACCGATAGACCAGACAGAGAAGGTTATACTGGATATCTAGTTGGCACTGGAGATGCTGCTCCAAATGGTGCGCCATTTGGTTTTGGTATATCTTTTCCTATTGATAATCAAGAAGGTGATTACTTTTTGAGGACAGACTTTCTTCCAAACAGAATGTTTAAATATGACGGCACTCGTTGGGTCAAAATGAACCAAGATATTAGAATGACTTTAAGTAATACATTAGAACGTCAAACTTATAAAACACAATTTATTAATAATACAAATACTAATGATATAGACGGAGAAATAGTCGAAGAAAGACAGAGTCTTTCTAAAGCACTTCGACCAAAGGCGGATAATACTTAATGCTACACTTTTACGACGGCCAAATTAGAAGATACACTACTCAAATGATGCGCATATTGAGTAATTTTCCTGTCAAAGATGGCAAGGGAAAAACAAAAGATGTTCCTGTTACGTATGGCGATTTGACTCGACAAGTAGCAAACATTATAAGAGAAAATTCAGAAAATAAGTTACCTAGTACACCTAGGATAGCAGTATATGTTACAGGTTTAGAATTAGATAGAGATAGGTTAACTGATGCAACATATACACGTAAAGTGAATATACGCGAACGTGCATATGACGAAGAAAATAATGAATATTTAAACTATCAAGGCAAAAACTATACAGTTGAAAGATTAATACCTACACCTTATATGATGCGTGTAAATGCAGATATCTGGGCATCAAATACTGATCAAAAATTACAAATTCTTGAACAAATACTTGTGTTGTTTAATCCAAGTTTAGAAATGCAAACTACTGACAACTTTATTGATTGGACTAGTATTACTGTTGTAAATTTAGAAAATGTACAGTGGTCAAATAGAAGTGTACCAGTAGGTGTTGATAGCGAAATTGATATTTCTACTCTAACTTTTTCTATACCGATATACATTAGTCCTCCGACCAGAGTTAAGAAAATGGGTGTTATTACAAATATTATTACAAGCATGTTTGACGAACAAAGAGGAACAATAGAGGACGGCGTAAGTGCGCCAGAAAACAATGCATATACAGACTTTTTGCCAGGCATGTCTGGAGACGATACAAACAGAAAAGCACAGACTTCTATAGCATCAGAAATGGCTAATGTTAATTATAGACAGTACGGAGTGTATCTAAATTCAGGTACTGCACAATTATATGGCAACGGCAGTATAGGTAAAAATTGGCAAGAAATTTTTGAAGTATTGCCAAACACTTATCAAACCGACGTAAGTAGGATTTATCTTACAAATTCAGAAAATAACAGTACTATAACTGGAACCTTTGCAATTAATCCGTTTGATGATAAAAAAATAGAAATTAATTTTGATACTGATAGTTTCCCTTCAGACACTATTATACAAGGTAGAACTACAATAGACTATATTATTGATCCTGGTGGATTTAATCCAACCGATATTAAAGTTGCAGGATTACGACTTTTATTGTTAGATGCAATAGGAACAGATTTGTCTAATGTAGGTGCAAGTGCTTGGAAAAATTCAAACAATACCAACTTAGTAGCAGACATAAATGATATAATAGAATGGGATGGAAACAATTGGAGTATTGTTTTTGATGCAAGCGAAACAACTACTACTACCTATACAACAAATTTAAATACTAGTGTGCAATATAGATTTGCTAACGGAGAATGGTTGTTAAGTATCGACGGTGAATATCCAATTGGAACATGGAGAATAGATCTAGCTGGATAATTATTAGTATGACAAAAATTACTTGTAGCGGTGCATTATTCTACACACTAGATACTAATAGATTTCTTTTTTTACACAGAGCCAACGGTAAACGTAACAACATGTGGGGGCTTGTAGGAGGTACTAACGAGGGCAAAGAAACACCTTGGGAAGGCCTACAAAGAGAAATTTCAGAAGAAATTGGTAGTATGCCTGATATTAGAAAGACATTGCCTCTAGAAAGTTTCATTAGCGCAGATAGTAAGTTTCACTTTCATACATACCTATGTGTAGTACAATCTGAATTTATTCCTATATTAAATGACGAGCATAACGGATATGCTTGGTGTAGTTTTACCAAATGGCCAAAACCGTTACATCACGGGTTGCGCAATACACTTCAAAGTAAAGTCAACTTATCTAAATTAGAAACTGTATTCCAAACTATAAATCTTCTTGACAAATAATACAAAAGAAAGTATAATAAAACTATGAAAGTATTAGTTTTTGGTGATGTAATAATCGACAAATATATCTATGGCACTTCAGAACGCATAAGTCCTGAAGCGCCTGTGCCTGTGGTCAAATATCAGCATGAAGTTGAAACACTAGGCGGCGCGGGACTAGTATACGAAAATCTTAAAAGTCTAGGTGTAGATGTTACACTATTACAAACTGAACAACCGCGTAGTATCAAGACGCGAGTTATTTGTGACGGACATTATATCACACGAATAGACGACGACAAAGTTGCAGATAGTACTGCTGTGTTGAGCAATGTATTACGTAGTGATTTTTCAGAATATGATTATGTAATATTAAGTGACTACAACAAAGGCGTACTTGACGAATCTCTTAAAATTATTGAACACCTTAATAAATTTAATTGTAAAATTATTGTAGATCCTAAAGAGCATGCAAATCAGTATAAAGACGCATGGTTAGTAAAACCTAACAATGTTGAATTTATTAAATTTGGATTTAATAATTGGCAAGGTAATATTATTACTACTAATGCTGGAGATAATGTAGTTGCTAGTATAGACGGTGTTGATTATAATCTGCCTGTTGCACAAGTAGAAGTATCAGATGTTACTGGTGCAGGCGATTGTTTTTTGGCAGCATTTGTATATGGCTTAACTAAGAATTATGATTATACGCAATGTTTAGAACTTGCTATTAAAGGATCTAGACGTGCAGTACAGCACGTAGGTACATATATACTTACACACAATGATATTGAAGAACGTGTAATCTTTACAAACGGTGTGTTTGATATTATGCACACAGGACATTTTAATTTACTAAAAGAAGCACGTAGTTTAGGCGACAAACTTATAGTTGGTCTTAACTCAGATGCAAGTGTAAAACGCCTAAAGGGCAACAATCGTCCAGTAAACAATATAGAAAAACGTGTTGAACAAATATCTATACTACCGTGGGTAGACGAAGTTCACGTTTTTGAACAAGATACACCATACGAATTAATTAAACACATACAGCCTAACTTAATTGTAAAAGGCGGAGATTACACTGTTGAAACTGTTGTGGGGCACGAGTTAGCTAATGTACATATTATACCTACAGTAGGCGGATATTCAACAACACAGATTATAGAGAACAGCAAATGAAAATATTAGTTACAGGAAACCAAGGATTTATTGGTAAAAATGTTGCAAGCTATTTGCAACAACAAGGCCACGAAGTAGAAGGCTGGGAATGGGAGCCAGGTGTGCTTCCACATACTGAAGGCTATGATTGGTGTATACACTTGGGTGCAATTAGTTCAACTACCTTTACTGATGTGGATCAAATACTAGAACAAAATTTTGAGTTCAGTGTTAGACTAGCACAAATATGTGAAAACTTTGGTACTAATTTACAATATGCATCTAGTGCAAGTGTTTACGGTCCAACTACACATTTTACTGAGAGCGGTCCGTTATTGCCACAAAGTCCTTATGCATGGTCAAAGTATTTGTTTGATAGATTTATAAATCAATACATAGACGAGTTTGCTATTAAAATACAAGGCTTCCGTTACTTTAATGTTTATGGGGAAGGCGAAGAACACAAAGGTGATCAAGCAAGTCCGTATACTAAATTTGCATATCAAGCTAAGGACAACGGTGTAATTAAGTTATTTGAAGATAGTAATAATTATCTTAGAGATTTTGTATGTGTAGACGATATATGTAGACTACATGAAAAAATGTTTGATGTAGATCAATCAGGCATCTTTAATGTAGGTACAGGACGTCCAGTAAGTTTTGAAACAGTAGCGCAATCCATTGTTAACAAACACGGAGGTGACATTGAATACATACCAATGCCAGATAACATAAAATCACAATACCAAAGTTATACCTGTGCAGAGTTAACTAATTTAAATAGTGTAGTAGATATGCAGTGGACAAACATAGAGGATTATATTAATGGAAAGTGAATCGACTAGACTAAATGGGGTTGTACCTAAAGGATGGGGCTACGAATTAATTTGGGCATCTAATGACAAATACTGTGGCAAGATTATGGTGTTTGAAAAGGAAGGTGCTAAATTTTCAATGCACTTTCATAGAGAAAAAGATGAAACTTGGTTTGTAAATACTGGTAAATTTATGGTGCGCTGGATCGATACTACTAATGCACAAATGCATGAAAAAGAATTAGTAGAAGGCGAAACATGGCATAATCCTCCATTACAACCGCATCAATTAGAATGCCTTGTTGCCGGTTCTAGTATAACTGAAGTGTCAACAGCAGACAGCGTAGAGGACAACTATAGAGTTTTTCCAGGGGATAGTCAAAATGACAGTCCCACAGCCTAAAGTACTTTGGAGTAGCGATGTTACTCAAATGGCGAAAAATTTTGATAAAAAGTGTGTAATCGGCTTAGATAGAGACGGTGTCCTTAACATTGATAGGGGCACTTACACTGTAGATCCAAAAGATTTTGAACCTATAGAAGGAAGTTTAGAAGCAGTTGCTAGGATTAGACAATTAGGACACAAGATTGTTATTATAACAAATCAAGGCGGCATAGAGCACGGGCTTTTTACAGAAGACGATGTTGATAAATTACACAACTATATGTTTGAACTCTTAGGTAAAGCAGGTTGTCCTAGTATTAATGCACTTTACTATAGCGCAAGCAGTGCAAAAAATGATATGTATGCTAAGCCTAACACAGGAATGTTTAAGCGTTGTGAAAAAGAACATTCTGATATAAAATTTTCTAAAGGGTACTATGTAGGAGACAAAATCTCTGATTTAAAAGTAGCGATGAAAATGAATTCTAAACCAATACTAGTACGTACAGGTTACGGTAAAGAAACAGAAGAATTAATAAACAAACGATTTACATACAAAAAGATTAAAAAGGCAACTAAGATTTTTGATGATCTTGCTGCCTTTGTAAACTGGTTAGAAGCACAGGATTAAGCTTGTGCTTCGCCCCATTTTAGAATAATATTACCAGAAACTTCTGTTCCAGAAATCTTATAAACATTAATAGCCAACACGTCAGGACCATTTGGATATGTTCCTCGTCCACCTAGTGGCGTATTAGTAAGCTCTTTCAATTCTGATAAATCTAGTGTAGAACGTTCACCTGGGTTAGCAATGAATGAGAACACAGTTTCACCTGGTTGGGCAAATGGTGGTTGTCCAAAGAGGAATGTAACATTATCACTTGTTGATAACGAATTTAAAGAAGTTTGGTTAAATGTAACTTCATAAAACTCAATTCCACCTAACGATTTTAGTTCTACACTCGATACCGCAGTTCCTGCTGGCCAATTAGTATCAGTTATAGCAACTGATGTACCTTCGGATGCACCGCCTGCTTCCCAAGCTGCTTTAGTAAAAATTAATTTGTTTGTAAATCCAGTATATGATGACTGTTTAAAGAATATGCCAGGAGTACCAGTAAAGTTTGTGGCTTTTCGTGTTCTACCAGTAGTACTTCTAAAATCTATAAGAGTTTGATTTCCACTTGTTCTAATACTAGTTACAAGGTATGTTCCTTGACTGCCGCCGCTGTATGCATTACCATTTGCTTCGTAAATTTCGGCACCAGTATACGCTGCACCAACTCCATTATATACACTAGAAAGAATTTCAATCGGTGAGTTATTTTCACCAGTGCCAAATACTAATGGAGTGTATGTTGAAGTTTGTATGTCTGCACTAATATTAACCGCAGTAGTAGTTTCGCTTGCGCCGCCATTCCAGTTAATAGCACCACCCGGAGCAATTTGTGCAAAACTAGGCTGGCCACCTTGTGCTGCGCCACTTAGATTTGACCACGATACTGATCCAGGATCTAACGGATAGTTTTGCGGATTAAGAACGCCTTGGACAACAATACCGCCTGTGCTTGTATCTGAAGTAATTTCAAGTCCTGATAGTAATAACTGCGCACGGTTTAGTAGTTCGCGTTCACCTAAGTCACCAGTTAGTGCATTACTAACACTAGGTGATAGACGAATCATAAAGGCTGTATTTTTAGTAGTACTGATCGCAACACCTGTCGCAGCATATGAGAAAATATAACCTCGATCGTCATCAAAACCACCGTCTGTAATAAACGCACTACCCCAGTGACTAATTAATGGCGTAATTGTTTGCGATATTAATACAACACCTGTTCTATCGTTATGAATAGCTGCTATACTTGCTGTGTATGATCTTGTGGCGCCTGCTTGGAAGTTAGTAAATGTTGCTCCTCTAGTTATTCCTGTTAGTGTGTCCGTAGTTTTATCATTACCAGTAAATGATATAATTTCGTTATCAATATAAACTGTACCATAGTCTGGAAAGAAACTACTGTCTACTAACGGAATAGTATTTTGAGTTGAATCCATTGCTGCTGCTAATTTACCACTTGGCCCTTCGTTACTAACTTCATAACGCACAGGCAAGTTACCTGAACGCATAAACGCTTCTGTGTTTACGTTTGAGTTACGCATTCTGTGCGCAAATACAAAGTTACCATCTGCGCCACGCAGCATAAAGTCAATAAAACCAGCACCATACCAACTGTACTGAATACCAATCATTTGCATTTTAGCAATATCAATATCGTAACCACTTGGTCCAGTTCCGTCTAATCTGTCTAGATTAAAGTCTTTTTGTTTTGTTTTCTTGTCAACAATTAAGTTAGCTTTTGCACCAACAATATCTACAACTCCGCGCCAGTCAGGTGTGATAGTACATTCGGTTTGACTATTAACATGACTCACAACATGTGTCATGCCTTTGATAATAATTCTGTCACCTGCTTTTAATTGATCTAAAAATCTAGTGTTTGTTCCTGATATAAGATTACTATCTATAGATAATGCAATTGTGCCAGCAAGTTGTCTAGTACCTGTTCTTTGCACAACGCTTATCTGTGTGCCATCAAACTCCCAAAAAATACCATTTTGATCATCAAAGATACCTGAACGTACTGTAGCACCGTGCCAACTAACAACACTCATTTGGGCGCCGAAACCTAGTACAGCAGTAGTTGCACCTAGTCTACGCTGGGCTCTTATTTTAAATGTACGTTCGTCAACTATATCAACAACTGTATAATCAAATGTAGGAGGAACAGCAGTTTCAGGACCACTGTTATATCCTGGTGTTTCTACGCCTAGCAAACGGATTATGCCGCCTTCTTGTACTCCGTGATCGTTATCATCAGTAACAACAGTTATAAGTGAGCCAACTTCTACATCTTCTGCTGTTATACTTCTAATATCGTAGCTCGGAGCAAAAAGTGCGCCAGTTGTATACATAATGCCTTTACCTGACTGGTAACGAATATACTTTTTACTTTGACGTATAGCTTGTGAGCCGTGTTGCGGACCGCCTGTACCTAGCTGTACACCGCCATCAAACGGTCTGTGTATAAAGAAGCTATCTGGTCTTGGATAAACTTCTCCACCAATTTGTATAGTATCGTCAATTGTACCTTCTGCTCTAGCTTGGAATCTTAGTTTATCAGTTGACGGTATATCAGTTGCAAAGAATGATCCTGATGATAATGCATGATTGTTAGCTCCGTCATCTGAATTTATACTTACTATAAATGTATTTCCAGGCACTAGTCCGTGTGCATTAGGAAATGTAACTTCTAGAGTTGCTAATGCTCCAAAAGATAAAGAACTTGCTGCTGCTAATGCAGTATCTGTGTTTTCTGATATTGTGAAAGTACTTATAAGATCTAAGTTATCACCTAAATTAGCAGTAACATAAGAACTAACTACAGTTTGCATCACTCCTGCTACTGCTCCCGTTACTCGAAGTATTAAATCATTCTGGGGAGATTGGCCTCCCAATTGGCCTCCAATAATTTTTATCCTATTACCTATCTGATATCCATTTCCACCATTAGTAATTGTAATCGAACCGTATGTTCCGCCGGTTCTTTGAATAGTAAATTCTCCGTTTGATCCTATAGGAGCATCATTTGATCCTGCAACACTAGTATAGCTGGCTGTGCCGCTTGCAGCAGTGCCTGACGATGTAATAGCATCTACGCCGTTTTCTCCTATAAGTGTGCTAATTGTAACAGTTAGATTATTAGTCACGTCTTCTCCGACTAGACTACTACCGGGAATAATTATTTCTTGGCCAATACCATAATTGGTTCCTGTATCTGCTACTACAACACTGTATGTTCCTGCATCTAATCCAACATTAAAAGTTAAACCAGAACCTATTAAGTTAGATGCATCAAAATCACCTACAGGCAAAATTCCTGTTGCAACGCCTGATGCACTCTCAGCAGTAATTGCTCCAGTCCCGTCTACATTATCGATAGTTATTGTTAAATCATTAGTTGGACTTGTACCTCCTAATTCTGCACCAGATATTACTATCTCTTCTGTAGGCAAATAGTTAATACCGTCATTTGTTCTAGTTACACTATACACACTGCCAGTAATTGTTACATCGTAAGCTGCGTTTGAACCAGCTACTGTTGTTGTACTAGCAATAGGCGGATTAGTTATTGTAGCACTAGCATCCGGAGCAGTGCCCGACACAGTAAATGTATCAATTGCTCCGCCTGAAGTAATTGCTGTTACTTGTATAATTAAATCGTTAGCTGGACTAAATCCTCCTGGAAATTCGTCGCCTGCTATAATAACTTGATCGGTAACTGAATAACCTGTACTATCATCGTCGTTAGGGCCAGTAGCTAAAGTAACATCAAAACTTCCGTTATCTATTGTAACATTGAATCTAGCACCCGATCCTGCGCCGCCTTCCGCAGGCGGTGCTGTAATTCCAGGAAGTGTTAACGTGCCAGTAAACGCTGTGCCTTCTGTACTAAAAGTTTCTACAGCACCGCTTCCAAGTACGGTATCAACAATAACTACTAAATCATTATCAGGAGATAATCCGCCTAAAAGTGTACCTGCAACTAATATCCTGTCACCTATTTCATAATTTGAACCACTATTACTGATTGCATCAATTGTATAGCTGCCAGATGCTCTACTTACATCAAATTCTGCATCTACACCTACGCCTGTTTGATTCAAACCTTCGACAGCAGTATACGTAGTTGTATTTCCTGTAAGAGAAGCTGTAAGGGGATTGGATAAATTAATTGTGTTTCCTGCTACAGAACTAACATATACTGCTGTTCCTGTGCCGGAATCTAATGCTAAATCTTGTACAACACCGGTTGAATCTGTTACTTGTATAGATGTTGCTCCAGGACCGTAATCGCCTTCAATAGTAGGAGTTATATATGTTCCTCCTCCTGAACTTGTAGTTCTAACGCCTGTAACTTGGGCGCCTACAGGAATTGCGTTACTTGCATCTGTAATTGGAGATCCAATTTCTGGAGCATTGCCGTCAAATGCAATTCTATCTGATCCTGCGGCAGTTCCTAACTCTGTAACCATTGTGCCGGAGCTTCCGTTACTTAGTACAGAAAAAGTAGGATTACCTATAGTTGCACCAGTATAAAAGCCGGCTTTCCTAAGTTGTGTGTAAGTTGTCGATAATATATCTCCGTCGTTTTCTCCAACCTTTGACTTTGCAAAGAACGTAAATGTTCTATCTGAGGGGACATCAACAATTATAAACGACCCTTCTGCTCTAGCTGCACCAACAACACTATCTTCTAATGCTTTTATTGTAATTGGATCTCCTTCTACAAAACCATGTGGAGATACAGTTGTAACAGTAATTAAAGATTGTCCTACGCCACTAGTCCCTGCACTTGCGTCAGTTATAACACTTAGAACACTTGTATCTGTTCCTGGAACTTCGTAAATACTAGGATAGCCACGCATTGTTGATATTGCTGCCCACTTTGTAGGCTGTAATCCGTACTCAAAGTCAGCATCAAGCATACTTAATGGAGGAGCAATACGCATACGTTCAATTGCATCTGTTCCAAAATCATATGGTCTAGTTGTTACAACACTTTTGCCATTTTCTATTTTTTCTACAAAAATTTGTATATCATCAGTAGATGAATGACTACTTGTGTCGTAATTTAAAGTAATAGTTGTTATAGCGTCAGTTGTTTGCAAATACTTTAAAAAATCTTTATCTTCATTTACACTATCAGTTTTTAGTGTTACAAAGCCGCCTGTAGTAGGATTACTAAAGTTATATATTATTTCATTTTTTGTAGTATTAGTAATTAATAATAATTCATCAGTATCGTAACGTCCTTGCACCTTTATTCTTCCTACACCATTATCTACAAGTGTAGGTAGGCTCGAAAGACCGCTTGTAACTACTTGAATTGTGTTGTCTAATAATGCATCTATTTCATCGATTGCATCAGTTTCTGCTGTTTTTGTCAAATCTAAAGTCTGAGTAACTTCTGTATTTGATGCACTATATGACGTATTTTGTAAAATATAAGTATTAATTAAAGTCTTTATAAATCCATATGTTTGTATTTCTGGCTGTCTATCGCCGTCAATTTGTGCAACATCTTGATCCCAATAATATTTTATAGTGTTGTAGGTATTTTCATTTCCTCCATATCTAATATCTAATAGATATGCGTCTATGTTATACCCAACATCTCTTTCACATTTTTCTTGATTGTATGTATAACCTACAAATCCTGCTGTGCTTGCATCAATTTGATCTTGTATCCATGCTGCACTTTCCTTTTGTATAAAACTTTTGTTTTGCAGTATTAGGCTATACGCATCCGGATATCTATTATCGGTTGCTGCTAATCCTGGTTTGTATACATAATTTTTAAGTTGTGTTTTTGCCATTCTCTATGTTCCTAGTGCTATTGCCAGTGCAGACACTGTAGAATCTACATATGTTTTATTTGTAATATCATTTGCTTGCGTTGGTGTGGTAGTTATTGTTGACGACGATAAGGAAGTATTTATAATTGTAGTATCTTTTACAGGAATGCTAGATCCTTGATTATCGATAGTTCCTAACAAACTTGAGTCTGATGCCAAAACATTTATAGTTTCATTATAGACAGACAAGTTTGAAATGTTAAGTTCGCCACCTACTGTTAAATTTTGTTTGATTCCGACGCCGCCTGTAACAAGTAAAGAACCTGTTTCGGGGCTATTCGAATCTATTATGTCTGTGACGTTGACTGAACTAAAAAGTCCTACTGGATCAATTACATTTATAGTCCCTTTGACGTTTGATCCAACATTTCTATATATAATTGTATCGTCGATGTAGTTTTGAGGGATTGTAAAACTCAATAATCCAGAAGTTTTTCCTTGTGCATCATTTCCCGTAGATCCGTCACTGTGGTTTACAGTAAAATCTACATATTCTGATTCGTTAGCTTTTACTAGTTCAAATGCAAATGATGTTAGAGAAAGTTCTAGTGTGTAACTTTCTCCCCTAGCTAAGTTAATGGAAGGAGAAAATCCTTCTATACCTACAATTCCAAAACTAGTTTCGTTATCAGTAAATTCAAAATCACCTATAAGAGTATCTGTTGATGTAGATAATGAAATAGATGTTGCGACAATATTACCTTGCGCATCCACAGTAAACCCGGGGCTGTTGAATCCAAAATCTGAATGATATGGTGAATTAGTTGCGTTCTTCATTATCTACTCCTGCATAGTATTTACCTAAAAAAGATCAAATCTAATTTTGACTGGTAAAATACTTTGCCGTAAATATTAATTTAGATCCTTGCAGTTTTGTGGATTTAGGACTAGCAAAAACATCAACATAACTGTCATTTACTATAGCACGTATTTCTACTAGTTCTGTATTTGTAGATAATCTTGAGTAAACATTGAGTTTTGCTTGGCCTGCTGAAGCTACTACTAAACACTTTAAGATTTCTCTATTGTCTGTATCATATTCAACACTTATAGTATATTCTGCAGATACAAAATCTCCTACATGCCACCTATCTACAAGTGTATCATCAATAACACCCTTCCACGGACCTCCATAGGAAAATCCCGAATTATTTTTTAATAAAAGCGTATTTTGTAATCCACTAGTAATATACTTTGCTATGTTAAACATTTGTTTTTCCTAATATTGTTATTAGTATTTATTTGTTTTTAATAGTAAGTAGCTTTCCGTATTCTGGTAGATACAAATATTCTATATCACTTTGCTGTAATGTCCACAATGCATCTTCAAGTGTTTCTACTAACGGCTCGCCGCCTAAGTTAAAGCTAGTATTAAATATAATCGGACATCCTGTGCGCTCTTTAAATGCTTTGATAATATCATAGTAATGAGGATTCTGATCTCTATTTACAGTTTGAATACGACACGTTCCGTCAACATGAATAATAGCTGGAATCTTTTCTTCAATACCTGGTTGGCAATTTACGGCATACATCATCGTTGGTGAACTTTCCATACCACGTAAGTCAAACCATTCGTGTACATCTTCTTCTAGTATACTGCCTGCAAATGGACGGAAGTATTCGCGACGTTTTATTGTGTTTACATGATCCTTACCTTTAGGATCTGTAGGATCATATAGTATACTTCTATTACCTAACGCTCTAGGACCATTTTCTGATCGACCTTGGAATACAGAAACAATGTTTTTTGATGTTATTAGATCAATAACTTTTTCATGGTCAGCATCTTCTATTTCTGCGCTGTAACTCTTTCCTAAGCTATATATTTCCTTTGTTGAATATTCGTATTTTGGTCCTAGATATAGATCGTCTGATCGTTGCATTACTGTTTCATCTTGCGCTCTAGCTTTATGATATAATAATGCTGCTCCTAATGCTGTGCCAGCATCATTTGATATAGGTTCTGCGTATATCTTTATATCATCATCTAACTCTTTTAAATAGTGATAATTAGCAACACAATTTAACCCATAACCGCCACTTATAACAACATTTTTAATACCTGTCATTTCTACAGCTTCTTTAATTAACTGTGTTACTCTATCCTGTGTCTGAGTTTGTACAGCATAAGCAATATCTCTTCTATTTTGGAATGTTGTAAGATCTGCGTCTACAAAATCTTCTTCTTTTGTTTCTAATTCTGCATAATGACCAGCATTTATTGCTCCAGCATTTGGATATGTAGGTATAATTAAATTTCTATTAGTTGTAGGAATAATGCTGTCATAATTAAACATTTTTGGAATATTAGGATTTTCTTCTCCATACGGAAATAACCCCATAGTTTTTCCAGCTTCAATTGCACTAAATCCGCAATATTGTGTTGCAGCTTCATATGCCTTTACAATACCAGCAGTATCTGATAAAAATGCTGTATATTCGCTGTCACCTTCGGATATTTGAAGTTTGCCGCCATAGTGCGGACCTCGAGTGCCAATGTGCTTGTATACAGTTTTTATTGCATCTGGATATTTACATTCAAATACTGTTTCTGTTTCCCAGCCTATTGTCTCTTCTCCGTTTACATTCATTGGCATAAATGTGCCAGCGCCGTCTACAATTACTGCTGTTGCTTCATCAAATCCGCTTCTATAAAATGCACATGCAGCGTGTAATCTATGATGTATGTGACTCAAATCTATTACTTGAGGATGCTCGTGATTATTTTCTTTACGAGATATAAGTCCTAACTTGCGGGCTAGTCCTGTATATACATCATCGCCACTAAAATCTACTTTGCCTGCTGTATCGTTAAGTCCTTGCGTATGCGCTACTACAAGATAATCAATTTTATCTGTATACTCTAATATTTTTAACATACTTGCATACGGGCCGCCATCATATTTTTGCCGAGTTAATCTCTCTTCTTCAATAGAAAAAATAATTTCTCCATCTTTTAAAAGACAAACTCCTGCATTGTGTCCTCGTGCTATTGCAGCAATATAACCTGTGTTGTTTTCCATAGTGTTTTTAATTTCCTCAATAGATTATTTTGTTTCTGGGTTTTTTCCTAGTACAGTGTCTACTACGTAGTCTTGTATTTCTGCACTCATATACATGATGTTTTCATTTTTTCTTGATGTATATTCATCGGGTAATATTCTGATTGGATCGTATACTCTGTCATGCATACCTAGATCAATAATATTAAAATACTCACAGTCCGGATAGCTAACATTTACAGGAAATGTTGATCCTATTACAATTGTGGTTAGTGTTTCTGCTTGATATGATAAATGCTGACCAACACTATCACATCCAAGGAAGTGATCGCAATTCTTTATAACTGAAGCCCATTGTCTTAGACTAACATTATCAGGCATTGCTACTTCGTCTGCAAATCCGTCTTTAGAAAAGTCAAATTTGTATTCACTCATTATAACTACAGCAAACTTTTCTTTCTGTAATTTTTTTATTATAGATTTTAGATCTTTATATTCTATACTTCTTCCGCTACTATCCATGAATGTATTATTATTAACTGTAGAGCTGCGGCCAAATGGTTGAATACAGATGACCTTGTCTTTTTTAAGTTTTTCTTTTACTTCATCTACGATCTGTTTTCCAACTAACAGTTCTTCTTTTGATAGATATAATTTGGTCTTAGGAAGTTCTCTAATACCTTTATCGTTTATTTGAATATCAAATGCTTGAGTAAGACTACATTCTTGATTATAATATTCCCAAACTCTATAGGGCTCTGTAGTAACACATTCTCTGTCTTTTATTTTTTCTCTAAATAAATTTTTGTGCCAAATATCATATGCTCTTTCATCAAGTATTGGATGGCCCTTGAACGCATCGGTGCCGCCTTCGCACACAATGATAAAATCATTGTCTCCCGATTCTTCTGCATATTTTTCGAATGCTGGTATTGAACAAACAACTCTACCGTAGCCGCCGTTCACAAAAAAAGCTTTTGATCTCATTAAGTAATTCCTATAACAAATGTATAAAATTACTTATTGATCTAGATCAAAAGCTTTTTTAAAAGTGGCTTTATACTTCTGGACTGTTAGGAAATGGAATTTTCCAATGCGCTACACCGTCGTATTTAGTAGGTGCATTTTCCATCCAATCAACATAAGCATCGACTGCGGTTTGTTGATCTTCATTTAAAGTTCCGGCTGCTTGAATAACTTTAAACTCTTCTTTTCTTTCAGTAATGGATGTCCAAAAATCTTCTGTGCTGACGCCGTGTGTTAAGAAGCCCGGCATTGTGAATGCACCACTATCTGCATCATAAGTCAGGTGATCATTATTATACACATCATTAAATACATTATTAGCATCATATGGGTAAGTATATGTCTCGTCATCATTCAAAGACTCTGTATATTCCGAAGCTTCACTAGTAAATTGATGAGTTAGTTTTGCTACTGCTAATACATTGGACTCATTTACTGCAATAAGATGAAATTCAAGAACATCGTCTTCAAACTCTGACATATCCATTGCTTCCTCAGCTTCTCTATCAACACTCATTACTGCTGAATTACTAGGGTCAACACCTATAACTATATATGGTGATCCATAATATTCTGCTGCAACAGTTTTATTTTCACTAGTACTACTAGTGTATGGTTCGTCTGTAATTGGTACGTTAAAATTCATATTCATTTTGGTAATCCTTAAGAGTTAGGTATAAAGTTAATTTTTACTGCGCCCATGCCGCCTTTGGTGCCATGGGCCCTGCCGTTTTCTCGCCCGTTAGCGCCTGGTGCTGGTATTCCTGTTCCGTACATAGTCTGACACATATGAGATTGGTAGCATCCACAATATTGGGTGCTAAACCATTCGCCTTGGATGTGGCCGCCTTGTTGCGGCTGTTTGGATGCAGAAGTTACTGCATTTATCATAGGCATAACATCGCCACCGCCGCAGCACTGTCGACACCAATCTATGCTATGACGTATTTCAGACGGTTCTGTGCCAAATACACCTGCGCTAGTTTTTACTAGGCTATAGTGACAGTTAACACAGCACGGGTTACAGTGTCCAAAATACTGTTTAGAATATCCGCCTTGAATATTTGTAGTTCCGCCATAGGCTGTTGCATTGTGCCTACCGCTACAAGTATTGCATATCCATCCACAACCGCTACTCAAACTATTACATAGGGCCTGGCTGCTTACAAAACAGCAAGCAATCGAACCGCCGCTAATGCAGTAGCCATATCCGCCAGCGCCGCCTTGAGCACACATACAAAATGTATCTCCTGCACCGTTATTTGAAACACACAACATAGTTGCTTGGCTGCATTCGATTTGATTGCTAGGTGAAGTACAAGGCATTCCTACACAAAAACAAATACATGTATTTGTACTTACTAGAGTTTCTCTTCTAGAGTATGCTCCGGCATTGCCCGGCATTGACGCTCCGCAACAACAAACTCTACTAGATGATCCAGCAGCTCCCCAAACCTCTACTATCACTCTACCGTTGCTAGGAGCTTTCCATTGTGCATAACACGGATATGGAGTACCGTCTGAGGTATTAGCAGTAAACCAAATAATCGATCCTTCTGCTAAGTTAGTTTCTGGTGTTGATCCAGCTGTTGATCTTGCTTGTATTAGTGTACTTAAATTTGCCATATTATGATCCTATAAATCTTATTCTTACGTTACCCATGCCGCCGCGCCAACCAGGATGTCGTACACTATCGCATAAGAACGAAGTTGTACCTGGAACACCATAAGGTAAAAGATGCATGCCAGATGTTGAGCTGTCGTAGCAACCGCATGATCTAGACCCTGCCCAACAAGATGCTGGAAATCCGTTCCAGCCCATGTAGCCAGTTTTTGCTAAACTATTTAAGCCTGCTGCGTGATTCCACATCTCAGACCCCATGCCGCCTTGAGATACACTGTTATCGTGTTCCATTTGAACACCAATCCAAGAAGTACCTTTGGCAAACACACCCGGTGCTACCGCAGGAATCTGCGTCATTTTACATCTACAGCAAGGACAACATGTCCAAAATCTTGTGCAGCTTTGTCCTCCGCAGCACAGTGCATCTGCAGTGCCTACGCCTCCTTGGTATGCTCTACCCATGCACGGAAAGTTACAAACAATTCCACATCCACTACTGAACTCACTACCAGGTAGTCCAATATTACTTCTGAGACAGCAGCCGATTCCGCTGCCGCCTTCCGAACAAATTGAAAAACCACCATATCCGCCTTCTGAGCACAAACATGAACATCCGCCTACGTGACAAATACGCACACAGCTACTTTGACTACAGCCTCTCCAACATAAACTATCGTTACCACAGGAAACACCGATAATACCCGAAACATAGTCGCCTGCTTCTACTTGCACAGTTTGTTTAGAGTATCCTCCCGGATTACCTGGAACGCCGCCACCGCAGCAACACATTCTAGCACCACTTCCTGATGCTCCCCAAAGTTCAATTACGGCAGTTCCGCTTCCTGGAGCTAGCCAACACATTTCTTGTTGGAAAGTGTTGCCGCAATGCGTACTCGGAGAAAATGCATAAATTATGCCTTCCTCTAAATTTGTTTCTACGCCTGCGCTGCCGCCTGCACCCGATGGAAACCTACTGTTTACAAGTTCGCTAAGTATTGTCATATTAAAATCCTATTATCTAAATGTAATTCTCACTGCGCCATGTCCACCTATCATGCCGTAATCCCATCGATTGTCACAAGCGTGTGCTGGCGCTGCTGGTATCCCAAACGGTAATGTCATGTGGCAGGCCACTCCGCCGTAACACGAGCAGAATCTGCCGCTCTGCCAGCAGTAAGTCATGGGTCCTACAGCACCGGGTGATCTACTTGCCGACGACAGTGCAGAATACATGTGAATCTGACCTGTGCCTGAGCCTGCGTTCCGTTCTGTCTGGTGCTCCATATTATATGTAAGCACTGCACCATCATTTGCATATATTCCTGGTGAAGTTTTTATGCTCGGAACGTGTCTACATGTACAACAGGAATTGCAATGATAAAATATCATACAACTCCAACCGCCATCACAATTAATATCACCACCCGAAGCAGTTGCTATTTCTCCAGCCACATAGTTACAAACTATACCGCAGTAGTCTTGAAATTGTGTAAATGGATAGCCATTAGCTCTATAACAGCAACTTATTGCAGTACCATTATTTGAATTAAAAGTTGGGCCGCCTCGGCCGCCCTGTGAAATCATTGTACCAGTATCTGCTGAACCTGAATAACAAATGCACGAACATTCGCTGCGGCCTTTGTAGCAACAAGTAGTGTTCCAACAGGCGCCGCCCATTTTACCACATACAAAACTAGATCCTGTTACAGGCAGTGTCCTTTTAGAGTAAGCGCCAGGATTACCTGGTAATCCTAATGCGCAGCAGCAGTTAGTGCCTGCTGAACCGCTTGCTCCCCATACCTCAATTATTGCTTCTCCTGTACCAGGAGATTCCCAACACATTAAAAATTGGCCGGGCATGTTCATGCATGAAGTGCCTGGGGTAAAGGAGTAGACTCGACCTGTATCCAAGTTGCTTTCGCTTGACTCTATCTCGTTTTTTGCCTCTAATAGTTCGCGCAGTGATGCCATTGTTATTTCCTCATTAAGTGCTTGAGATTACCCAACCATATGTTGCGCCTGTATACAATAGTGTAACAATCGCGCCATTGATGTCAAGTGTTAGATCTGAAGCATCGCTATTAATATTTGATCCGTTTCTGCCAACGGTTACGTTGTTTGATCCAAAAGAACCAGTTACGTCAATAATCTGCACTACATCACCTTCTAATGTGCCGGCTGCTGCTGGCAACGTAATTGTAAACGCTCCACCTGACGAATCTGCAAGTATTCTATCTTGCGGCTCGGCAGTATATGTAGTGTCTATGTCGCGAAGTACTGGTGCTGCTGTACCTGTTGTTGATATATATCTACCCATGTTAGTTTCCTTATCCTATATGTATTTATACAGTTGACGTCTCAATTCCAAAAGCAACTGCTGAAACATTTGCTCCTGATGACCGTACAACTAATTTTTTTCCTGCATCAAGAACAATACCTGTTCTTTCAAGCACACCTTTGGGGTTGATTTCGATATCAAACTCTATAAATTCCGAATTCAACGGTGTATCTGATGCCGCTACTGCTAATCTTATAGTAGTCGGCGAATTTCCTCTGTTGCAAACTGATACACTTGCTATTGCAAATGTGTCTGTAGGACATGTATACAATGTTGTATCCACATCACCAGTTAAGTCTCCAACTCCTAATCTTCCTGTAGCCATGTTAATTAATCTCCATTCATTGTGTTAAGAAATAGTTAAGAGCGACTGGGTGGCCATCCACTCCTCGCTTAAAGTTCATTTTTTGTTCTACATTTATCTGCGTATCGCCAACATGTTCTATGGTATTAGTAGATATTTGTATCTGGCCTGCCGTAATACTATTTACATTCAATGTGGCTGCGCCGCCACCTATTTGTGACGTAATGTAAGTTTTTATTGCCTTTTGTGTAGGTACTATGTTATCACTATTAGCAGTAAACGTTCCGTCTGTGCTAAATTCTGTAATTGTTGCGCCTGTTCCGCCTAAACCAAGTTCACCTAATGATAACTCCTGCAAGCCGCTTATGTTAAACGCATCAGCGTTAAGTGTAGCAACACCTGTTGCTTGTTCAACACTAAACAATTCGCCAACTCTAAAGTTACCGTCTTGGTCAGTACTTGTGTAGAACACTCTGCCGCCGCCACTATCTATAGTTTCATTATCTGGTATTGGGTCAATTAATGGTACTCCTGGATAATTTGTATTTGCAAAGTTTCCTGTACCAATGTCTAAGAAATCATGACCAGTTAGACGTACTTGACTGTATCTCAGTGTAAACGAAAGATCTTCATTGTGTTCAGGTGCATCTGTAATAGGCAGTTTCGGACTTACTTGTAACTGCGCACTAAACGGACCAACGCCGCCTAAATCTCTTACAACAACTAGTCTAAAAAATTGTCCCGGTAAATGATCGAATTCTACATTTGCGCCGGCTTTTGGTTCTTCTGTTAAATTTACAACTTGAATAAGTTCTCCAGGTTGATATCTATCCATAAACCCATCGCCTGTTACTTCGGCTTCTGCTGTAACAAATCCTGTTCCTCTATCAGTCCACGTAGGTTGTGTAAGCACACCATCAGCAATTCTTACTTGTATTGGTGCATCAACTGTATTATTTGGGTCGACAAAAGTTAATGTTGGTGCAGACGTATATCCTGAACCTGTATCCCAAAGGGTTACTTTTGAAATTTGGCCGGCTTCAACATATGCGCGGCCTTTTGCAGTATCTGCGTATAAGCCACTAGGCGGTGCAGTAAATGTAACTCTTGGTTCAATTACATACGTAGTTGTTCCGTCTAATGTTGTTTCTACAGCTTGCCCAGTGACATGATCCCATCCAGGAGTTCCGTCACTCATTTTGTAAATAGAAGCAATCTTTGTTCCAGAATTGTAAGAATCGATATATCCATATTGTCCTACACCAACACCTGATGTAATATATACAGCCATACCAATGTATTGTCCGCTTGTTCTAATATCTGTATTACTAACTGTAATACTTGTAGCGTTTCCGCCCTGGGCAGCGTTAGTTCCAGTAATATAATCTTTGCCACCTAAGTTATCTGATGGGTTTAGCATTCTTACTTCAAATACTGCTCCGTTATTTACAACAGGAGTATTAATACTTGCACCGAAGCCTTCGCCCGTAACTGTAAAGGTTGTGCCGCCTGCTGTATAATCTTGTCCTGCGTTTAAATATTCAAAGATTAATATATCATCGCCATCTGTTAATACTGAATCTATAACAGCTTCAAACGATCTATTTGTAACTTGCCCAGTGGTTGCAACTTCAGTTACATCTGTGCCTTCTGCAACAGTACCAAATGTACCATAAGATGAGTTACCGTTAGTAGCACGAATCTTACCACCGTTTTCTGCTAAGTAACCAATATGTCCATAATATGAGAACACACTAACAAGTTCTGTTCTTCCTAAGTTAGTACACCATACACCAATACCGTCACTTACGACTTGTGTAAAGTCGTTAGCAACGATTGAGTCGTTGCCGCCATCGTGTAAGTCACCGTCAATTTTACAACCAATACAGCCTGTACCAAATGTTGTTACGTTTTGTACGTATGGAGATTTGTTAGTAATCCATGCATCTGTGTGTGCTGGACCCCAACCTGGATCTAAACTTACAAATGCTCCTGCTGTAGGACGTTTGGTGCCAAATGCATTATCACTGCTTAATGTTCCTGTAAGACCTGATACTGTACAGTTTCTTAATCCTGTACCATTACGCATGTAAAACATGTCTTTGGTAATTGATCCATTTACTGCATTTACATATTGTTCTGCTGCCCGTAAAGATCTATAGTTAGTTGAATACAAAAGATCGTGCTTAATTGCATCAATATATTTGTTTACGTCTCTACGACATTTGTCTGCATTATAACTGTATGACGGATATGTAGCTGCAATGTATCCGATAACCTCTTCTACAAGATAAGTTCTATTTTTCTCAATTACTTCCGCAGCATATGTATTCTCAATAGTTGTAGTTAATACATTACTACCGTACTTAGTAGGTATTGTTGAGTCGCCTGACGCACCATTTACTCCAAAGTCAATATAATCATGTATTTGTCTAGCAAGTTCAGCTACTTCTAATGCCACTGCAGAATCTGCAACAGTTAATGTTGAATCTACTGATTCGCCTGAGAACGAACTTAATCCGTCTGATAATCCTGGGCCGTCGTTGTCTCCTGATAGCAGTGCATTTAGATTACTTTCTAAATTTAAAATACCTGCTAGCGAATACGGAGTATCTGATGAACTTACTAAAGAGCCTGCAGGTACAATTCTAGTTGATCGTAATTCGTCTCCAACTACTGCTGTGTTGTGAGGTACTACAATTGGTAAGACTTCTGAAAATTCTCCTGTCTTTACAAAAATAGTGTTGTTTGCAATTCTTTCTGCCGGAACACCTGTATTAACACCTGCTGTTACTGCATCTGTCAATATTACAAGTAAATTATCTATAGTTGTTTGTGCATCGGTTTCTTCAGAGTAGCTAACGTTTGTTGTTTGACTAAAAGTTCCGTATGTAGCAGCAGGCGCAACGTTACTTATTACTGCATCTATTAAATCTACAGTGTAAGTCATTGCTGCATTAAATTCTGCTTCTTTGCCAACAATATCAGTGTTATCAAAAATATCTAAAGTTAAATTTCTTACCTTTTGGTTGCCACCGTGAGTTATATCATACATAATAGCAGAAACTAATCTTCCACTATATATTTCCCAAGCCGCTTTATCATAAGTAAACGTATTAGTAAATGGAGTACCAGCATTTGCTGTAACTTGTGCATCTACCCATTCTACTGTTTCGTCCATTACAAATGCATTATTTGTTTCTATCAAATACTTTGCATTTGGTCTTAATGCACCATTTTCTATTTGTTGTGCAGCATATTGAATAGTCTTAAAAGGTTGATCAAGTGTTGTACCGTATGTAGGTGCAGGAGTGTCTTGTCCGTTGTTTGTTTCAACATAGTAAACATTATTGATTGAACCTAAGAAACTCCATTGCGGATCAGTTCCTGCATTGTTTACTTTTAATACTTGTCCGCTATCACCTATTGGTAATCTAGCTGGACCAGCACCGCCATAGTAAACTATGTCGCCTCTTGTTGTTAGTACATTAGTTTCTACGCCGCCGGATAATAAATTCCATTCACTGCCGTCTACATCTTGGTCTGGTCTGTTTTGAGCAACAGTTTCGTCTGAATCGTGAGCAACAATAGCAATATAACTGTTATCGCCATAGCGCACAGCATCTCCTGCATCATAAAATGTTGCATCTGCCCAAGCACCTTTCCATTCGATACCGCTGTTAAGTCTTTCCCAGTAATCAGTATTAGGTGGACGTTGTCCAGTATGCTTGTCTATACATAGGTATGTAAATCCGCCAAGTCTTACTACATCGCCTTCGATGTATTCTCTATTTGTACTATCGTCGTCGTAATCGCCTATGAACCGCCAACCAGTGTTTAGTACGTCCCAATCACTTGTGTTATCTGACGGTTTCAAAGCAATGTTATTTGTGACTGCTACATACGAATATCCACCATAAGTTACTATATCGCCAGGTTGATATCTTTCATAAGCACTCCAATTATCTTCGAACTCTAATCCTTCTACAAATTGTGCCCAATTAGATTCGTCTGCTGCTAAACTTGTTGTGCTTGTATGATGTGTATTAGCAATCCATATGCCACCACCCCATTTTACAAGATCATTTACTTTGTATCTTATAGAAGTTGCCCATGTACCTTTATATTCAATACCTTTATGAAAATAATCCCATTTTGATTGGTCAGCTTCTAATCCTAGTGTTTCTGTTGCTGCAGATGTATGGCCGGTATTAGCAACATAAAGTTGTCCGCCATATTTTATAATATCGTTTTTTCTGTATCTTTGCTCAGTTGCCCAGTTACCTAGCCATTCAAAACCTTCTGAAAATACTTGCCATTTAGATTGATCGTTTTCTAGTCCTAAAGAACTACTAGCACTTGTGTGACCTTCAATACAGATATAAGTTATACCGTTGTATTTTACAATATCATTTATTTTATAGCGAGCTGTTTCGCTCCAATCGCCGTTCCAGTCAAAGCCTTCTCCGTAAAGGTCCCACTTTGCCTGATCATCTTCTAATCCTAGTGTTACTGTTGCAGCACTAGTATGAGCTGTATTAGCAATATATAAGTAGCCGCCGTATTTTACAACGTCATTAATTTTGTAATAGGTGTTAACTAGCCAGTCGCTTTTCCAGTCTTGGCCGTCGGACATTTTATTCCAATGTATGCTTTGATCATTAGCAAAATCTACTGAACTTGTATGTCCTGACAAAGCAACATATACATTACCGCCGTTGCGAACGATATCATCTTTGTAATAAACTGTAGAAGCGGACCAGTCGCCCTTCCATATAAATCTAATTCTACCTAGTTTAAATTCTGCCATTTTTTCTTCCTACATGTATGTTATATGTATTTATCATTATGCTATATTTAACCTCCAACTCCGTAAAAAAGTGAAGCTAGATAATGACCATCTGCACCTTTTTTTAGATTTACTTTTTGGTTTACATTAATTTGTAAACCACTAGTAGTTGTTAGTCGATTTGTATCGACCTGTACTTGTCCTGCTACTAGTCTGTTAGTATTTGCATTTGATCCGCCGCCGCTAATTCTACTTTCAAGATAAGTTTTAATCGCTGCCTGAGTAGGCACAATATTATTAGAATCAGCAATAAATTTAGGATCTTTTGAAAATTCTCTAATTACAACTTCGGTGCCACCTACTTGAATGCCACCAATGGATAATTCTGTTAAACCTCCTAGATCAAATTGACTTGCATTGATTGTGACAACACCTGTTGCCTGTTCAACAGCAAATAATTCTCCTGCCCTAAAATTACCATCTTGGTCAGTTGATGTATAAAATACTCGTCCGCCACCTTTTGCAACAGTTTCGTTAAATCCTTGTGCTGCATTTAATGGGTCTTGTCCTTCTAGATACAAAGTTGGATATCTTGTTGAACTTACATTTCCTGTACCTATGTCTAAGAAATCATGCCCTGTCAATCTAACTTGACTATACTGTTGTCTAATAGTAATTACTTCACCGTGAGCAGGAGATTCTTCAACACCTATACTAGGACTGATTGAAACAGTTATTTCAAAAGGCCCAGCTCCTGTTTGTTCATCTACTCTAACAACTCTATAAACAACGTCACCTATGCCATTTATTTCTAAGTTATCACCAGGTCCTGGAATTCTAGATACATCTGAAAGTACCAATGATAAACCTGTTTGAAATACTTCAGCAAAGCCGTCGCCAGTAATAGTTGCAATAGCTGTTACGTATCCTGATCCTCTATTAGACATTTCTGGTTGTGCTAAAACTTTATCTTCTTTATTTACAGAAATTAGTGCGTCTATAGTATTTGAATTATCAAATATAGTTACTGTAGGTGTAAGATAATAGTTACTTCCAGGATCGTAAATTAATAAATCACTTATTCTAGATGAAGAAACTTTTGCTCTTATAATTGGTCTAGCACCATAGTCTATTTGACATAAATTAGTAGTAAGATTCTCGATAGCAATCCATCCATCACTACCATATGCAGCACCTGACCATTGTCCAAAATTATTGAATGCAAATGCTGAACTATCGCTATCAACTAATCTCCATGTGTCGCCGCCTGCACTAAATCCAATTCTATTTTCATCAGCATCTGTAGATTGGCCAAATGACATAAACATGCCTTCGCCGTATTGAATACTAGTAAAGGGCGTTGGAGTAATTACAGTTTCTTCATACCAATTTATTCCGTCAAAGCTTCTAGCGAATATAGTGTCGCCGCTGGGCAGTTCTCCTACTGCAATAAATCTTCCATTTCCGTATGTTATATCGTGCCACGTGCCTGAAGATAATGGAGACGAAGTAGTCCATGTACTTCCGTAATCTGTTGATAAGCCTATAAGTCCATCAGATGCCAAAATAACTGCTGTTCCATATGTACTAGCTGCACCTGCTTGGAAATAATTAAAGTTTTCTTCGAAAGTTGAAAAGCCAGATAAAATAGTAGGAGAATATGCACCCCATGTATCACCATGGTCGCTTGATACACTTGCAACAAACGGTCCTATACTAGCATCATTTCCTATTGCATAAACATAACCGTTGCCGTCGCTAAATAATACCTTTGAATCTGTGCCAATAAACGGAGATGTAGTATCAAAAGCATAAGTGCCATTTGGTTGAATCTTGGCATAAATGCCTATAGATCCTATAGGCAAAGATATAAACACCGATCCTGTCCATGCTGTCTGAGTCAAATCAGTTGCACTACTAGGACCATTCAACACATTAGTCCACGTTGTGCCGCCATCTTGAGAAAGATAATAGTTTGATCCTGTTCCATCTAAATCAATTCCTGTTATAAGATATGAGCCGCCGCCAGCTGCTATATAAAGTGGATTTATGTCGTTGCCAGTAAGGTCAGTAAGAGCAGATGTATTAAAGGCTGCT
>Ga0233444_10000341_pt1 | contig 63805 bp, 55 predicted proteins | sample SI_124_October20_6_FD_182792 | JGI IMG/M metagenome (GOLD analysis project Ga0233444, IMG submission 182792) | Seawater microbial communities from Saanich Inlet, British Columbia, Canada - SI_124_October2016_10_MG | ecosystem: Environmental > Aquatic > Marine > Inlet | place: Canada: British... | reverse complement strand
TTATTAGATGCCTTGAGGAGTTTAGTGATCCAGTTCCTCACTGTCATTGTGTGAATCTTATATGGAGTTCTACAGGTGATGAAGTAGTTCCATTGAAATTGTTGGAGTAAGCTTGCGTATTCATGGTGTATTCTCATAGTACTTGGGTTTATGCAATAGCAGGGATTAAGGCAGTAAATGCCTGTTTATGTTCATAGAATTGAAAAACTAGATTTAGCTTGATTTTGTTGACACTAAACTACATTCTAATTCGATATGGTTTTTGTGAGTTTTGCCACTTGAGAAGTCTGACTTGGGAACAATTTTGGGAACAAAAGAAAAAACCCCTCACAAAAGTGAAGGGCTTTGATTGTCTGTTAAGTATTGTGTGGCGTAGCGGTTACGCTTGCTCCCCCTCTTGGACTCGAACCAAGGACCCTCTGATTAACAGTCAGATGCTCTAACCAACTGAGCTAAGGAGGAATGTTTCAATTGGTGGGCAAATATAAATGTTTTGTTGCATTCTACAAACCTTAAAAAATATTTTATTTCAATCTTTTTTTAATCAAAAAGTAAGCGGAATAAATCATTGCCGTTTGCATACAGAACCAAAGCCATCAGAAGGAAAAATCCAAACATTTGTGCATATTCCATAAACTTATCGTTTGGCTTTCTGCCAGTGATGATTTCATAGGTTAAAAACATGACATGACCTCCATCTAAAGCGGGGATGGGGAGAATATTCATAAAGGCTAAAATGATAGAAATTAAAGCGGTGCTGGCCCAAAAACCTTTCCAATCCCAAGTGCCAGGAAACATATTTCCAATCGCTCCAAATCCACCTAATTGGGAGGCTCCTTTTTTGGTAAAGATATACTGAAACTGGGCTACATAGTCATAAAGCGTCCAATAGCCATAATCAAAGCCTTCAATTATACTTTCAGACAAACTTAATTTTTCGTTGTTAAATTGGATGAGAGGGTTTTTTGGATAAACACCAATTGTTCCCTCTTCATCAGTACTAAATTGTAGCGTTTGACGTGAACGTTCGCGTTCTATTACCATAGTGATATCTTGCTTTCCCTTTCCTTTAATACGAGCGCTTAAGTCATTCCAGTATTGTATTTTTTCATCGTTGATCGAAATCAAACGATCCCCAGATTGAAGTCCAATTAGTGCTGCAGGACTATTCGGAATTATAGAATCTAAAACGGGAGCTAAGGTTGGGCTGAAAGGCATCAACTCACCACTTTCAAACATTTTTTTGCCAATCCCTTCAGGGATTTCTAGGGTAGTGAAGTCGCCACTACTCCGTTTAACCGTTACTTGATGGACATCTCTTAAAAACAATAGTTTGTTGATTTCAAAAACATTATCTAAGGTTTTACCGTCTACAGTTATTATTTGATCTCCAATTTCAAATCCAGCGTCTTGAGCTACTGGCGACGGACTTAAGCCCAGGGGTAAAGCCTCAGTGTATAGGGTGTTTTTGCCCCAAACAAACAAGATCATCATGTAGATGAGGAATCCTAAAATAAGATTTACGGTTACTCCCCCCAACATGATTATCAAACGCTGCCATGCGGGTTTGGAACGAAATTCCCACTCCTGTGCAGGTTGATTCATTTGCTCGGTATCCATGCTTTCATCTATCATTCCAGAGATTTTCACATACCCTCCCAGCGGAAGCCAACCTATACCATAGGTAGTTTCACCAATTTTCTTTTTAAATAAAGCAAATTTAACATCAAAAAAAAGGAAGAATTTTTCTACTCGAGTTTTAAAAATTCGAGCGGGGATAAAATGCCCTAGTTCATGGAGAATGATCAAAAAGGATAAACTCATCAATAACTGTATGGCTTTTACAAAAAAGGGACTCATAGCATGGTTTTAATTCCTGCAAAAGTAGCACAATAGGCCTCATTATAAAAATAGATTCCCTAGTTTTAAGATTCTTTTGGGCTTCAGATTCGAATATCGGTTTTAAATCTACTAAATTTGCACATTGAGCCGTCGGATGAATTTCTTTTTTAAAAAATATAAACTCTTTTTTTTCGTTTTCTGTGGAATTGCAGCGCTTGTTTTATTTTTATTTTACGACGCATTAAAACCCATAAAAATCCTTCCAATTTATCAACCTGCCATGGTAAATTATGAATTGGTAGATAGCACGCTTCAGCATGTGAAGAAATACCACCAGATTGCCCCGTTTAAATTGACGAATCAAAATGGAGAAATCATTACCCAAAAGGAGTATGATGATAAAATCTATATTGCCGATTTTTTCTTTACCACTTGTCCAACCATTTGCCCTAAAATGACACAAAACATGGCAAATATACAGGCACAAATTTTAGATGATCCTCAAGTAAAACTCCTCTCCTTTAGTGTGACACCTAAAATTGATTCCGTAGCGCAACTCAAACGTTATGCAATCGAGAAAGGAGTGCTTGACCGTAAATGGAATTTATTAACAGGTGATAAAAAAGAAATTTATGCCTTAGCCAGAAAGTCATTTTTGGCAGTGAAAGAAGATGGCGATGGAGGAGCCTTTGATATGATCCATACTGAAAATTTTATTTTAGTCGATCCCGAAAAACGCATTCGAGGGTTCTATGACGGTACAGACCCCGCTGCAATGGATGAATTGATGGAAGACATTGTAATCTTGAAACAAGAGTATCCAAATTAATTTTTTGATCATTATCATTTTTTCAGTAACTAATTTCCTTACTTTTGTTCTTTAAAATGATTCTAAATAATGATTGCGCTAGATGAATTAGAGAAAGGTCAAGAAGCTGAAATCGAACATATCGAAACAGATCAACTCCCTTTAAAGTTGATTGAAATGGGCTGTTTGCCAGGGAATTCAATTTCATTAATCCAAAAAGCACCTTTTAATGACCCCTTGTACTTAAAAATAGATGGATCTCATCTTGCGATAAGGAAAGAAACAGCACGATTTATTTATGTGCGCTTGAAAAATAAAGAATGAGTACCTCTTTGAATGTTGCTTTGTTGGGAAATCCAAACACGGGAAAAACATCTGTTTTTAATCGTTTAACGGGTCTTACCCAAAAAGTAGGAAACTATCCTGGAATTACTGTTGAAAAAAAGGAGGGAGTTTGTAAACTGAATCGAACCACCAAAGCGCATTTATTAGATTTACCAGGAACCTACAGTTTAAACGCCTCTTCTATGGATGAAAGCGTTGTTATTGAGCTTTTGTTGAATAAAAACAGTAAAGATTTTCCTGATGTTGCAGTCGTGGTTACAGACGTAGAAAATTTAAAACGAAATCTTTTGCTTTTCACTCAAGTGAAGGATTTAGAAATCCCAACCATCTTGGTCATTAATATGTCTGATCAAATGAAACGGAAAGGGATTTCATTGGATATTGAGACCTTAGAAAAACAATTAGATACTAAGATTGCTTTAATTAGTACGCGTGAAAATCAAGGGATTGCGCAGCTGAAAAGCTTGATTTTAAATTACCGTCAACTTTCAACAAAACATTCGATTTCCCTTACCTCCATTGATCAAGAATATTTTCAGAATTTAGAAAAAGCCTTTCCTAATCAATCTTTGTACAAACTTTGGCTTGTCATTACCCAAGATGTGAATTTCGCCAAAATAGATAGAAAAAGGGTGTCAGATGCCACTGATTTCAAAACACAATCAGACTCGTATTTAAAACGTTTACAGCAAAAAGAAACAGTAAAGCGGTATCAGTTTATCAACAATATATTGAAAACAACCCTTGTTATTGATCGTGAGGTTGCAACCGATTTACGCAGTCGTCTAGATCGCGTGTTGATCCATAAATTTTGGGGATATGTTATTTTCTTTGCAATTTTGACCACCATCTTCCAATCCATTTTTGATTGGAGCAGTATCCCTCAAGATTTCATTGACAGTACCTTTGCTAACCTGAGCGAACAAGCCAAAACAAAACTTCCTCAAGGTGTTTTTACCAGTCTTTTGGCAGAAGGTATCATCCCGGGTTTAGGGGGTATTGTTATTTTTATTCCTCAAATTGCCTTTTTGTTTTTATTCATCTCGGTACTCGAAGAAACGGGCTATATGAGCCGTGTAGTTTTTTTAATGGATCGAGGATTGCGACGCATCGGATTGAGTGGAAAAAGTGTAATTCCGTTGATTTCTGGAACGGCTTGCGCCATTCCAGCGGTCATGGCAACTCGAAATATAGAGAGTTGGAAGGAACGCCTGATTACGATTCTAGTAACCCCCTTTACCACTTGTTCTGCACGACTTCCTGTTTATGCAATTTTAATTGCTTTAGTCATTCCTGAAGGTTCTTTTTTAGGGATGAATTATAAAGGGCTCACGCTCATGGGACTTTATTTAGTGGGTTTTGGAATGGCATTATTGTCTGCTTGGATATTGAGTAAAACCTTGAAAATTCCCTTTAAAAGTTATTTTGTCGTTGAAATGCCTAATTATAAATTACCCCTATTAAAAAATGTAGGAATTACCGTATGGGAAAAAACAAGGACCTTTGTGACCGAAGCAGGTAAAATTATTTTGGCGATTTCCATACTACTCTGGATTTTAGCATCCTATGGCCCTGGAAAAGATTTTTCTAATGCTTCCGAAATTGTTCAATCACAATATGCTGAGTTGAATGGGGAGGAATTAGAAAATAAGATAAATGCCTATCAATTGGAGCATTCTTTTATAGGAATCTTGGGAAAAGCGATAGAGCCTGCCATTACTCCTTTGGGGTATGATTGGAAAATTGGAATCGCTTTAATAAGTTCGTTTGCGGCACGAGAAGTTTTTGTCGGCACCCTTGCTACCATATACAGTGTAGAAAACGATGCTGAAGAAACCATTAAAAGTCGAATGGCATCAGAAGTTTTGCCCAATGGACAGCCCCTGTTTAATTTAGCAAGTGGGATTTCCTTGATGTTGTTTTATGCGTTTGCCATGCAATGTATGAGCACTCTAGCCATTGTAAAAAAAGAAACTAATACATGGAAATGGCCAATGGTTCAGCTTTTCGGGATGACCTTTTTAGCTTATCTTGTTGCTTTTAGCACCTATCAAATTATTTCATAATGGAGACGATTCAAACCCTTTTCGTTTTTCTATCAGGTGGTTTGGCCCTTAGCTTTTTGATTCGAAAATATTTTTTCAAAAAAAAATCTACTAAAGACTCCAATTGTTCCTCTGACTGCGGTTGCCATTAAAATAAGAGTTCTTTCTATAAATTTTAACTCTCACAAATCCAATAGTATAAAATACTATATATTAGAGGAAACAAATTGAAATTAACTTTATTATGACAAACAGTAAAAGACTTTTTTATGGCAGTTGTTTTGCACTGATCACAACAGCCTTTTCTTTTAGTATTCGTGCGGGAATTTTACCCCAATTAGCAGAAACTTTTAGCCTTAGTGGGCAACAATTAGGATTTATTAACTCAATGTGGTTTTTAGGATTTCCTATTTCTATGATTTTGGGAGGATTATTTTATCATACCATTGGTCCCAAACGAATCATGCAATTTGCATTTGCAACCCACACTTTAGGAATTATTTTGACTATTTTTTCAGGTGGATATACGGGTCTTTTAGTTTCAACCTTATTGATTGGAATTGGAAATGGGTGTACTGAAGCTGCATGTAATCCCATGATTGCAGATGCCTACGAAGGCAAGCAGATGAATACCCTTCTAAATCGTTTTCATATGTGGTTTCCCGGAGGGATTGTCTTAGGAAGTTTGGTTTCCTTATTGATGACCACGCTAGACCTTGGGTGGCAAGCACAAATTTGGATCATTATGATTCCGACTTTAATCTATGCCTATCTCTTTATGGGACAAGAATTTCCAAAGCCAAAAATTGAAGGGGTAACTTCTATTGGAGAAAATTTTAAAGCGATGCTTTCTCCCATTTATATTTTTATTTTAGCCTGTATGGCATTAACGGCCATTTCAGAATTTGGACCCCAACAATGGACTTCATTGATTTTGAGTAATAGTGGAGCACATCCTATGGTAATTTTAGCCTTGATTACAGGTTTGATGGCCATCGGTCGTTATTTTGGAGGGGATATTGTCCACAGGTTTGATCAAACAGGAGTGTTATTAGGTTCAGCGATATTAACCGCAATAGGGATCTTTTTACTGAGTACGCAAACCGGAGGTATGGTCTATGTCGCTGCAGTATTCTTCGCATTGGGTGTTTGTTATTTTTGGCCCAATATGATAGGATTTGTTGCTGAAAAAATTCCGCTCAGTGGCGCATTGGGAATGTCTATAGTAGGAGGGATGGGTATGTTTTCTTCTTCTATTTTCCAAGCCATCATTGGAGGGTGGATTGATTCTTCAACGGCTGAGCAAGCTGCATTAGGTCTGACGGGAACGGATTTAGAATTAGCAGCTGGACAGCAAACCTTGACCTATATGATCAGCTTTCCTGCCATCTTGATCGTTTTGTTTACGATTTTATATTTCTGGCAAAGGAATGCCAAGACAACAGCAACAGCATAAATCTTGATGTAACGTATAAAAAAAAGCCACCCTTGGGTGGCTTTTTTTAATTGTTCATCAGGGTTTCAATTTCTTCAATTTCAATGGGAATGGATTTCATCAAATTAATGGGTTCTCCAGTTTTTTGAATGACCACATCATCTTCCAAACGCACTCCAAAACCTTCCTTTGGTATATAAATTCCCGGCTCAACGGTAAAGACCATGTTAGCTTCCATGGGTAAATGTAACAAGCCGTAATCATGGGTGTCTAATCCCATGTGATGAGAAGTGCCGTGCATGAAATATTTTTTATAAGCTGGTTTTTCTTGCGTTTCATTTTGTATATCTACTTTATCTAATAAGCCTAATTTTAATAGTTCAGCCGTCATTATTTTTACAACTTCAACATGATATTCCTTCCAGAGCGTCCCCGGTAAAAGTAGCTTGGTTGCCTCTTTTTTGACGTCAAGTACGGCTTGGTAGACTGCTTTTTGTCGATCTGAAAAGCGTCCTGATACGGGCACAGTTCGGGTGAGATCGCTGGCATAGTTTCCATATTCTGCTGCTACATCCATCAGTACCAAATCTCCTGCCTTACATTGCTGATTGTTTTCCGTATAATGCAAAACATTGGCATTATTTCCACCAGCAATAATAGGGCTATATGCAAAGCCTTTAGAGCGATTTCGGATAAACTCATGAACCCATTCTGCCTCAATTTCGTATTCCCATACGTTGGGCTTGATCAATGAAAGCACTCTTCTAAATCCCTTTTCTGTAATGTTGCAAGCTTGCTGTATTTGGGCAATTTCTTCTTCTTCTTTAACCGATCGAAGTTGTTGTAAAATGGGATTGCTTTTGGCTACTCCATGTGCAGGATATTGTTTCTTGCACCATTCAATAAAGCGATCCTCACGGGTCTGGGTTTCAACCGCTTGACGGTAATGTTCATTGGTGTTAAAGTAAAATCGATCACATTGTGTACTGAGTTCTTGAAAAACGCGATAAAAATCATTGAGCCAATAAATAGTTTCAATCCCGGTTAATTTTGTGGCTTGTGGTTTTGAAAGTTTCGCTCCTTCCCAAACGGCGATATGATCATTGGTTTCTCTCAAAAAAAGAATTTCACGATGTTTGGCCTCTGCTGCATCGGGGAATAATAACAAGATAGATTCTTCTTGATCAACCCCACACAGATAAAATAAATCACGCTGTTGCTGAAAGGGCATTGTACTGTCTGCACTAATAGGGTAAACATCGTTAGAATTAAAAATTGCAAGGCTATTGGGTGCAAGGTTTTTACAAAATTTATTTCGATTGTTTTTGTAAAAGAGAGCGGAAAGTGGTTGATATCGCATGATTTCTTTTTGGGTAAAAAGTTTTTAGGTAAAATTAAGGTTTTTAAAATTTTAACCCTACATGTTCAGTGTTTTTGTTTTAAATGTAAATATGCATAAGTAAATGTTAAACAGTTTTTTTGATTTACTAAAACAACATCAATAAAACAGCAAATAATAGGAAAAGCAGTTTGCTGCTTAGAGTTTATGCCTTAATTTTGTTGTACAAATTGAATACTATGAGTCTAATATCATCAACAATTGGACGAAAAGTAGCTATGGCACTCTCAGGATTGTTTTTGGTTGTCTTTTTAACCCAACATTTTACTATAAATTTCATTTCTGTTTTTAGTGAAAACACCTTCAATGAGATTTCTCATTTTATGGGAAATAACCCTCTGGTTCAGTTTTTACTCCAACCCATTTTAATTTTTGGAGTTATTTTTCACTTCATCATGGGGTTTGTGTTGGAAATACAAAACCGAAAATCACGAACGGTTCAATATAGCATGTACAAGGGAGGAGCTAATGCACCTTGGGTATCTCGAAATATGATCTGGTCTGGAGCAGTAGTGCTTTCTTTTTTAGGATTGCACTTTTACGACTTTTGGTTTCCCGAGATGAATTATAAATATGTAGAGGTGCTACCCCTAGACCCCCATCGATACTATGAAGAAATGACCCACAAGTTCCACGATTATATTCGTGTGATTTTATATGTTATTTCTTTTGGATTTTTAGCAATGCACCTGTACCATGGTTTTGCCTCCTCTTTTCAAAGTATGGGAGTTAACAATAAGTACAGTGCAGGCATCAAAAAATTTGCCATTGCATTTTCAGTGGTGATTCCCCTCGGCTTTATCTTTATTGCCTTATTTCATCATATAAACTCATTATAGCATGGCATTAGAATCTAAAATACCTAAAGGACCACTTTCAGATAAGTGGACAAATCATAAAAGCAATATCAATCTTGTAAGTCCAGCCAATAAAAGAGCGATTGATGTCATCGTTGTGGGGACAGGTCTGGCAGGGGCTTCAGCCTCTGCAACTCTAGCCGAGCTAGGATACAATGTAAAGACCTTTTGTTTTCAAGATTCTCCTAGAAGGGCGCACTCCATTGCTGCTCAAGGGGGAATCAATGCGGCTAAAAATTATCAAGGGGACGGAGATTCTACCTACCGCCTTTTTTACGATACCATTAAGGGGGGAGATTACCGTTCGCGAGAATCAAACGTACATCGTTTGGCTGAGGTTTCAACCAATATTATCGATCAATGCGTAGCACAAGGGGTTCCTTTTGCCCGTGATTATGGAGGCTTACTAGACAACCGTTCTTTTGGTGGAGTTTTAGTTTCTCGAACGTTTTACGCCAAAGGACAGACGGGACAGCAGTTATTACTTGGAGCTTATTCCGCAATGAACCGTCAAATTGGGCGTGGAAAAATAAAAATGTACAACCGCCATGAAATGATGGAATTAGTAGTTGTGGATGGAAAAGCACGTGGGATTATTACCCGAAATTTAGTGGATGGAAAGATTGAGCGCCATGGAGCACATGCTGTAGTTATTGCTTCGGGAGGCTACGGAAACGTATTCTTTTTATCAACCAATGCCATGGGAAGTAACGTTTCTGCGGGTTGGAAAATTCACAAAAAAGGAGCGTATTTTGCCAATCCCTGTTACACACAAATTCACCCCACTTGTATTCCTGTTTCTGGAGAGCATCAGTCTAAATTGACCTTGATGTCAGAATCCCTGAGAAATGATGGACGTATATGGGTCCCTAAAAACATAGAGGATGTTAAAGCCATCCGTGAGGGTAAACTCAAGCCCACAGAAATTGCAGAGGAAGATCGCGATTATTATTTAGAACGCCGTTACCCCGCCTTTGGAAATTTAGTGCCGCGTGATGTTGCTTCTCGTGCTGCCAAAGAGCGTTGCGATGCTGGCTACGGCGTAAACAAAACAGGTGAAGCAGTGTATTTAGATTTTGCTGCTGCCATCATTCGCTACGGTTCAGAACAAGCCCATGTGAAAGGATTAGATGAAAACGATGCTGCTCTTGTGAAAAAATTAGGGCAAGAGGTAGTGCGTGCAAAATATGGGAACCTGTTTCAGATGTATGAAAAAATTGTAGATCAAAACCCTTACGAAACACCGATGATGATTTATCCTGCGGTACATTATACTATGGGAGGTGTTTGGGTGGATTACAACTTAATGACTTCCATTCCAGGTTGCTATGCCATTGGAGAAGCTAATTTTTCCGATCACGGAGCGAACCGACTTGGAGCTTCTGCTTTAATGCAAGGACTCGCCGACGGCTATTTTGTTTTACCGTATACCATTGGAGATTATTTAGCCGATGACATTCGTACAGGAAAAATTGACACCAACCATCCAGAATTTGAAAAAGCTGAAGCCGCGGTAAAAGCGCAATTAGACCGTTTTGTTAATATCAAAGGAAAAAATACGGTGGATTATTACCACAAAAGATTGGGTAAAATCATGTGGGACAAATGCGGAATGTCAAGAAATACTGAAGGCTTAAAAGAAGCCATCGCTGAGATCAAAGCCTTGCGTGAAGATTTCTATGAAAATGTAAATGTACCTGGAACTACCGCTGAATTTAACGAGCAGTTGGCCAAAGCAGGACGCGTAGCAGATTTCTTGGAACTCGGAGAGTTATTTGCAAAGGATGCCCTTGAAAGGAGCGAATCTTGTGGAGGACATTTTAGAGAAGAGTCCCAAACTCCAGAAGGAGAAGCCTTACGAAATGATGAGGACTTTACTTTTGTCTCTGCATGGGAATACAAAGGAGAACCTTCAAAGGCCAAGTTGCACAAAGAAGAGTTGAATTATGAAGAGATCGAAGTGAAAACAAGATCTTATAAATAAAAGTATTAAGTATACAAGATATGAATTTGACATTAAAAGTTTGGCGACAAGCAAATGCGGAAGCAAAAGGGAAAATAGAAACCTATCCGATAGCGGATGTTTCTCCAGATATGTCCTTTTTGGAAATGATGGATGTTTTAAACGAACAATTGATAGGCAAGGGAATTGATCCCATTGCTTTTGACCATGACTGCCGTGAAGGGATTTGTGGAATGTGTTCCATGTTTATTAATGGGGAAGCCCACGGCCCAGACCGACTGGTAACTACTTGTCAGTTGCACATGCGAAAGTTTAAAGATGGAGATACCATTACCATTGAGCCTTTCCGTGCCCAAGCGTTTCCTGTTATTAAAGATTTAACTGTAGATCGTTCTGCCTTTGATCGGGTTCAACAAGCCGGGGGATTTGTAAGTGTCAATACCTCTGGAAATACTCAAGATGCCAATTCCATTCCTATTGATAAACACGATGCAGATAAAGCTTTTGATGCCGCCGCATGTATTGGCTGTGGAGCTTGTGTAGCGACCTGTAAAAATGCTTCCGCCATGCTGTTTGTTTCGGCTAAGGTGTCTCAGTATGCATTGCTACCCCAAGGAAAAGTAGAAGCCACAGACCGTGTGATGAATATGGTAAAACAAATGGACGAAGAAGGCTTTGGAAATTGTACCAATACAGGTGCCTGCGAAGTGGAATGCCCTAAAGGGATTTCTTTAGAAAATATTGCTCGCATGAATCGCGAATACTTATATGCAAGTTTGAAGGGGTAGTGAAGGCTACTTAGAAATGCAGTAGATCCTTGTAACTGATATTTTGTTTTTTCAGGACCTTTATTTCCCATTAAAAAAGACAAGTACACCAACTACTATTAGTAAGACCACAACCGAGATGACTATATCTATCCAAGTATAACTATTCTTATTTTTTTGTTTTTCTTCTAAAGTGATGGTTCCAAAAGTCAGGTTTGTAATGGCCTCACGATTAGGCGCTTGAGTAGCATAACTAACCAGCAGCATAAATACAACACACAGTAAAAAGAACCAAGAACCAAAACTTAAAAAGTTTAGGGTACCTAAAGAATATAAAACCCCCTCGGGATGAAGTTGATCTTGAACAAGTTCTAAGAAGATTCTAAAAAAGGCAAAGACAATTCCCATGACTAGGGTATAAAAAGCGGCTGTTGCATTGACTCTTTTGTGAAAAATTCCTAGTATAAATACCGCAGTAATGGGAGGAGCGATATAGGATTGTACGCTTTGTAAATATTCATATAAAACTCCAGAAATATTGCTCATAATAGGTATCCACACGATTCCAATAAGGACGACAAAAACCGTTGCGATTTGACCGGTTCGCACTAGTTTTTTTTCGGGAGTATTGGGGCGTAATTTTTTATAAATATCCACCGTAAAGAGCGTAGAACAAGAGTTAAATACCGAAGCCAAAGAACTCATTAAGGCCGCAAGCAATCCCGCAGCGACGAGTCCTCTTAAACCCGAAGGGAGTAAATTACTCATCAACACGGGGAAGGCTTGGTCTGGGCTATCCCATTCCAATTCTCCTCTTAATTTTAGGGTCAGGGCAATTACTCCCGGGATCAAGAAGAGGAAGACAGGTAAAAGCTTTAATAAAGCCCCAAAGATGGTTCCCCTTCGACCTTCTTTAATACTTTTTGCAGTGAGTGCGCGTTGTACGATATACTGATCCGTACACCAATACCAAATTCCTACAATCGAACTGGAAACAAACAATGCAGGCCATGGAAAATCGGGATCGGTTGCGGGACGCCACATATTAAAATATTCCGGTCCTAGGGTTGCTTTCATACTGCTCCATCCCCCTATTTTGTCTAAACCAAGATAGGTCAGGGCAGCGGCTCCAATAATTAACAAAATAGCTTGTAATGTTTCGGTATAAACCACAGTACGCATACCCCCTAAAACGGTATATATTCCTGTTAAAACAACAGTAGCAATGGCTCCTGTCCAAAAATCGATACCGAGTAATGCGGAGACGACAACCCCTCCAGCATAAATGGTTACCGATATTTTTGTTAATACATAAGCAATGATAGAAAAAATGGAAAGGACCCAACGTGATCGTGCATCAAAACGTTTTTCAAGAAATTCGGGCATAGTAAAAACACCGCTTCTTGCATAAAAAGGAAGAAAAACCCACCCTAATATAAGGACAATCCAAGCATGAACTTCATAGATTAATAAAGGTAATTTATTACTAGCTCCTGTTCCAGCAAGTCCAACGACATGTTCAGATCCAATATTGGAGGCGAAAATAGAGGCGCCAACCACGAACCAACCAATATTTCTGCCTGCAAGAAAATAGTCTTCTGTATTGTCTTTTTTCTTTCTGATAACCCATATAATAATGCCAAGAAGCAGCATAAAATAGAGCGCAATACTAATCCAATCTAAGGTATCTAACTGTTGCATTTTTAGATGAAAAGGTTAACGAACTATGAAAGGTATTTAAATTTAATTGTAAATGAAATCAGGATTGATTTTTTTGTAGTGGCTTATCGTTTTAATACATCCTAGTGCTAAAAGTGTTTTTTCATCAAACATTGTAGTAACTCCCACTACATCCATTCCTGCTTGAAGCGCAGCAGTGATACCCGAACGTGTGTCTTCAAATGCAAGACAGTCCTGGGGGTCAACCCCTATTTTTTGTGCTGCGGTTAAGAAAATCTCTGGATGAGGTTTTCCTCTCACTACTTCGTGCCCTCCTGTGGTGGAATGGAAGTAGGGACCAATTTGTAGCGCTTCAAAGGTAAAATCAATATTATGTTGGTCACCCATGGTGGCAATTCCCATGGGTAAGTTTAGTTGGTGTATTTGCGTGAGGAAGGATTCAAGTCCAGCAATTGGCTGTATATGGGGTCGGTAGAGGTCACGGTACAATACTTCTTTATAACTCCCGATTTCTCTAAGCGTTTCTCGATCTGAAATGTGTGGAAAAAGACGTGCCATAATTTCAACCAAGGACCCTTTATGGTATTTTTGATCAAAAGTTTCATAGTCTAAGTCCAATTGATGGTGCTTGAATAACTCAATCCAAGATTGTTTGTGGTAGTTCATGTTATCCACCAAGGTCCCATCCATGTCAAAAATAAGTGCTTTATAAGGCATCCAGTACATCTTTTATAAAGTGACCTATTTGGCTGGGTTCCAACCATCGGGTAATAATAACGAGTTCCTCATCGGGAACAATAACAATAAAGTTTCCTCCAAAACCAGCGGCATAAAAAACATTTTCAGGAACACCCTCCCAATACCGAGTAGTTCCTTTTTTGTTTAGCCACCACATGTATCCGTAATTAACTTGAGCAGGGGAGGAGCTTGTCGCTTTTTTAATCCAGCTTTTACTAATCAATTGTTTGCCATTCCAAGCTCCTTCATTTAAAAACAGCAAGCCAAAACGAGCATGATCTAGCGTGTTGATAAAAACACCCCCTCCAGAGTGTCCTCCACCAGAAACAGACTGTACGTAATGCCCGTCTATTTCCGTCCAAGAATTTTCATAACCAAACCAGCGCCAAGTAGAACTTGCTCCAATGGGATCCATAATTTGTTCTTTTAAAATTTGTGGTAGCGGTTTACGCCATACTTGCAGGAGGGAATAAGCCAATAAATTTACCCGGACATCATTATATTCAAAGCGGCTGCCCGGGGTGTAAAGCGCTCTGTTTTTCCATTGATCTATGTTCCCTTCTTTTGGGGGTCTATCCGCCCAATCATGGGATCCCCAGAGCGTACCAGACCAATCGGAAGATTGATTGAGAAGATGTTCCCAGGTGATTTGTTGGTTGTGATTTCCGTCAAAAGAAGTATCCCAGAGTGTAGTGCTCACTTTTTCTTTAGGAGAAATTAAGCTTTGATCTACTGCCAAGCCCGCTACTGTTGAGAGATAACTTTTAGTCACACTAAAGGTCATGTCTACTCTGCTGACATCTCCCCAAGAAGCTATTTGATATCCTTTTTTTAAAATTATTCCTGCGGGACCTCCTCTCTTTTTGGTAGGGCCTAAAATTTTATGGTAAGGTTCATGGGCAAAACTTTTTAAAATGGCAATTCGTAAATCTCGAGAGCCACTGTATTCGTTTTCTTCAGCAAAGTCAATTGCAGCGTTTAGTTTTTTAGTTTCTATTTTAAATTCTCTGGGATCTTTTTGTTCCCAAAGACCCTTTGCAGGAGGAAAATAGTTTTGACTAAAGACTAAGGAGCCATTAAAAAAAAGGATTAAAAGGAGTTTAAAAAAAAGCTTTATGAAAGAGAAATCTAGTTGTATTGTTGTGTTGGAATTTAAAGATAAGTAAATTAGAATTTCATTAACTCCTTTCGCTAAAAAATGAAACCTGATTTGCATATCACAGCTTTAGAAGTTCCTTTAATTTGGGAGCAGATATTACAAAACCGAATTTTTATTGAGAAACAATTTCAGGGACTCTCTCAAAAAACAGATCTTGTTCTCTTGCCCGAAATGTTTACAACTGGATTTACAATGAAACCCCAAGAGGTAGCAGAAACCATGAGGGGTGAAACGATTCAATGGATGAAAGAATGGGCAGCAAAACTGGGGAGTGCCCTAGGAGGAAGCTTAGTGATTGAAGAAGAAGGTAAATTTTATAATCGATTTATTTTTATTACTCCTGCAGGGACGCTTTCCTATTATGACAAGCGACATCCTTTTACCTTAGCGGGAGAACATTTGATTTACGCTTCAGGAAAAAATGACGGAATTTTAGAATACAAAGGGTGGAAAATATGTTTACGCATTTGTTACGATTTACGTTTTCCTGTATGGTCTCGAAATACACAAAATTATGATCTTTTAATCTATGTTGCCAACTGGCCAAAGCCGAGAATTAATGCATGGGATACCTTGCTGCAAGCCCGTGCCATTGAAAACATGAGTTATGTAATTGGAGTTAATCGCATAGGCGAGGATCAGAAAGGGCACCTATATCCGGGACATACGGCTGTATACGATGGTTTAGGAAATTGTGTTTCAGTGAAATCGAAAGAGTCAGAATTAGTAATTTCAGCAAAACTTAATTTTCTGGAACAGCAAGAACTCCGGAAACAGTTGCGCTTTCTTGAAGATCAGGATAATTTTGACTTGTATTAAAGGTTTCATTCATGTCCCAGTTGGCTCTCAAGTCAATCTCTTTCCAATAATAAATAACTTCTTCAGGTTGAATTTTCTCTAAGTAATTACCCGTGTCCCATTGTTTATTTCCATTGGGATCTTCTGTGAGTCGGACATTATATTTCCCTGCATTTAACAATTCAAAAGTATAATTATTGCCGGGTACAAGAGAATCATAACGTCGAACAACTTTTTTCTTATTCAACAATTCAATGATATAAGGGTGAGGGCTTTGGTGTTGAACTCGTAAATAGATATTTCCGTAGTCTTCAATTTTTTTAGTGGAAGTTTTAAAAACAAGTGTATCATGGGTTTGTCCCCAAAAATCTTGGAGGGCATTGGGCAAAAGTTTTATTTGATAACGGTCATTAGGAGACACCTCAAAATCTACAGTAATACGATCGTAATTTTCTTGAATTTTCAGAGAGGCTGCGATTTGAATTGTATCCACATTGGTTACAATGACTTGTTGGTCATCCACTTGGGTAATCGGTAAATTAGCACTTATTTCAAATTTACTTTTCAAGTTTAAATTTCCAGAAGTTAATCTGTTAACAACTAAGGAATCTTCGATGGGGTCTTTAAAATAGACTGTCTTGGTTCGCAGGGTATCTTGGATTTCAAATTCAAATTTCAGGGAGTCCAAAACGGGTCCCTTAAACCAATAATTTAAAGTGTCTGATGTACGGCTTTTACTGACAAGGGATTCAAAGTTATCGGGGACTTGACTTATCATTTTAAAAGGTTCATCTTTGCGCTCACCATAATAGGCTAGTGCAATATGGTGATCGTTAATGAAATAGGGATTATCCCAAACAAATTTTGTGCGCTCTTTGAAGATTCTTAAATCAATTACAGAGTCCTGGGGAAGCTCGATGAGTCGATCTACAAAGCCTATTTTGTCTGAACTTTGATCAAATAAATAATTTCCAGTCATATCTTCAAGAGCGATCAGGGCATATTTTCCGGCACGTAAGTTTTGAAAACGATAGATGGTGGTATCCAAAGTACTGGTTACATACAAGGGTTTTTGGGTGTATATGGTTGAATCTTTGTAGGTGCTGTCTACAGGGTAAAGTTGTAATGAAATAAAGGGGCTTGTCTCTTTTTCAAAGGCATCAGTAATACGTCCTTTAATGTACATGGAATCAATGGTAGCTCCTGTAGATAAGGTGTAGGTTAGATAGGAGCTGGGATTGGATTCATTAAAATCAACAATTCCTTCACCAAAATTAAAGGTGTATGTCGTATTCTCTAAAAGAGTATCCATCAATTTGATATTTACTTTTTTGGAAGCCCCCGTGGTTGGATATACTTTGTATTGGTCTGAATTTAGGGGGGGAGAGATAATGAGCTGTTTACCTACATCTTTTAGGGTAATATACTCATCAAAAGTGAGTGTAATTTCCTCCTTGTCAAAAAAAGTAGTATTCATTTTTGGAGAGGAGTTAATTAAAATGGGAGGAATAGAATCCTTGGGTCCACCAGTAGGAGATGCTCTTTTGGCACACTGAATTGTGTTGAGCAAAATAATACCAATTATCAGGAGTGAACCGGTTCTTTTCATTTGTTTAAGATTACCCACAAAATAACACAATATTCTACTTACAACCTACACGCTAGGGCTGCGATACTTAATTTTATTGTACTATTTTTCTTAAAAGCATTCGTACAAGCGGCTAAGGTTGCCCCTGTTGTGATTACATCATCTATCAAAAGGAGATGTTTGGGTAAATTTACAGAGGATGAATTCACTTTGAAAGCATCTTTGATTTCTATCCAGCGTGCCTCCTCCCCAATATGTGCTAGGGCTCTTGTTTTTTTATATCGTATCAAGACCTCGGTAAAAAGGGGTATTCCTAATTTTTTAGAGAGAACTTTTCCAATGATTTCAGCCTGGTTAAAGCCTCTTTTTCTTTGTCTTGAAGGGTGCAGGGGAACAGGAATAATTCCCTCTACTTTTTTAAAAAAAGTACTTTGATCAAGCGTATTTGCCAAATAGTGAGCGAGTAGGTTACCGCACGATAGGTTACCGTTGTATTTGAATTGATGAATTAAATCGGCTATCCGACCCTCTTTTTGAAACACAAATGCGGCTGATGCCGCCTCCAGTGTGAATAATAGTTTTAGTTTTTTAAAAACAGGGTTATTAGGGATAAGATGAAAATGGGTTTGGGGAAGTTCTATTTGACATCTTAAACAAAGAGCTGCCTCATGAAAATTTAAATACTGATTACACCCCAAACAAGTTCTGGGAAAAAGCAGGTCTGAGAAGGATTGAAGTATAGGAGCAAGTAATTTTTTCATAGATTCCGATTCAGAGTTCCATAAAAATAACAAAAAGGATTATTTTTGCGCCATGGCTCAACAAACAGATCAATTCAAAAAAGTAATTTCCCATGCCAAAGAGTATGGATTTGTGTTTCCATCTAGTGAAATTTATGACGGTTTAAGTGCTGTTTATGATTATGCTCAAAATGGATCTGCATTAAAAAACAATATTAGAGAGTACTGGTGGAAATCCATGGTACAACTTCATGAAAACATTGTAGGGATAGATGCAGCAATTTTTATGCATCCCACAACCTGGAAAGCTTCAGGACATGTAGATGCCTTTAATGATCCTTTGATTGACAATAAAGTATCCAAAAAGCGATATCGAGCGGATGTGTTGGTAGAAGATTATGTTGCCAAAATTGAGGCTAAAATGGAGAAAGAAGTTGCTAAAGCTGCCAAACGTTTCGGAGACACTTTTGACGAAGCGCAGTTTAAAGCAACAAATCCAAGAGTTTTGGGGTATCAAGAAACAGCAAAGACCATTCTAAAACGTTTGGGGCAGTCTCTAGAAAAAGAAGATCTAGCCGATGTAAAAGCCTTGATTGAAGAACTTGAAATTGCTTGTCCGGAGTCGGGGTCAAGAGATTGGACCGATGTAAAGCAATTTAATTTAATGTTTGGAACAAAATTAGGTGCGTCAGCGGATTCTGCCATGGATTTGTATTTGAGACCAGAAACCGCACAAGGAATTTTTGTGAACTTTTTAAACGTCCAAAAAACAGGACGAATGAAACTTCCTTTCGGAATTGCTCAAACGGGAAAAGCGTTTCGTAACGAGATTGTTGCACGTCAATTTATCTTCAGAATGCGTGAGTTTGAGCAAATGGAAATGCAGTTTTTCATTCCACCGGGAACCCAAAAAGAGTGGTATGAACATTGGAAAGAGACCCGTCTAAATTGGCATCTGAATTTAGGCTTGGGAAAAGAAAACTATCGTTTTCACGACCATGAAAAATTAGCACATTATGCAGATGCTGCTTCGGATATTGAATTTCGTTTTCCTTTTGGATTTAAGGAATTGGAAGGAATCCATTCCCGAACAGATTTTGATTTAAGCAGTCATGAAAAGTTTACAGGAAAAAAACTACAATATTTTGACCCTGAACGTAATGAAAATTATGTGCCTTATGTAGTCGAAACCTCAATAGGATTAGATCGAATGTTTTTAGCAGTTTTTTCAAATGCTTTAACTGAAGAGGTTTTAGAGGATGGATCTACACGTACGGTTTTAAAACTACCTCCAGCACTTGCGCCAACTAAGGTAGCCGTTTTGCCGTTAGTTAAAAAAGATGGTTTACCAGAACTTGCACGTTCTATTGTAGATGAGCTGAAATGGAGTTTTTCTACCAATTATGATGAGAAAGATGCGGTAGGAAGACGCTATCGTCGACAAGACGCTTTAGGAACTCCTTATTGTATTACCGTTGATCATCAAAGTTTGGAAGATCAAACCGTAACCTTGCGAGAGCGTGACAGTATGAAACAAGTGCGAATTTCTATTGTAGATTTAAAAAAGGAGATAACGGGACATGTTGCCTTAGAAACTTTGCTGCGTAAACTTTAAAAACGTTTTCCGATGGAGAGTCCGATTCTAGGATAAGCATCTATTTCTTGTTCATTAAGAAAACGACCTGCCCCTGCAAAAATTTCAAAAGCATAATTACTGCGGTTTACAAATTTATAACCTAAGGTAACTCCAAGTGAGATTCCTACATATTCTTGGGTGTATAAATTTCCATATCTATTTGCGTTATAGTCAAAGTCAAAGAAATCGGTTTCTCCCACGTTTAATCCAGAAAAAACTTCGGTGTAAAGCCCTTTATTATCCAATTTATCATGATTCTGAAAATAGATACGATAGAAGGGAGCAAGCTCAAATTTTTCATAGCGGTATCCCTCATCGTTGTTAAAATTAACAAAACCATAAATTCCAAAACTAGAGGTTGGATTTAAATAATGTTCATAGGTGATACCGATGGCTGGCATGATCAATAATTCAAGCATATTTAATTTTAGCTCGTTTTTTATAGGATCTTGTGGATGTAAGCTGTCTTGGGCTTTGTACTGAGAAAGTAAAATCCCAGGAATAATAAGCAAGCTTAGTAATACTGTAGAACGTTTCATTGGTTTTTTTGTAATTGAAATAGTTCGCTTTCAAATTTTGTACCACAGTACCTTCTGATGAATAATTTTTATTACCCAGAGGATTTTTTATCTTCGTATAAAAACAATTTGAAGGTACTTTCATATAATGTTAACGGAATACGAGCAGCACTCAACAAAGGTTTTGCAGATTGGCTCAAAGCCAGTCAAGCCGATGTAATTTGTATCCAAGAAATCAAAGCACTTGAGGAACAGGTTGATACCGAAATCCTAGAAGCTCTAGGCTATCATCATTTTTGGTTTTCTGCTCAAAAAAAAGGCTACAGTGGGGTCGCTATTTTTTCTAAAATTAAACCCAACAATGTGACCTATGGAAGTGGTATTGAGCACATGGATTTTGAGGGTCGAATCATTCGCGCTGACTTTGATGAAGTCTCCATCATGAGTTTGTATTTGCCTTCGGGTACAAACATGGATCGATTGGAATATAAATTCAAATTCATGGATGAATTTCAAGATTATATCAATGAGCTAAAAAAGAATTTTCCTAATTTAATTATTTGTGGAGATTATAATATTTGCCATGAAGCAATAGATATTCACGATCCCGTTCGAAATAAAAAGGTATCAGGATTTTTACCCGAGGAAAGCGCCTGGTTAGATGACTTCATGAATTCAGGCTTTATTGATTCTTTTCGTTACCTAAATCCACAACCTCATCAATACAGCTGGTGGAGTTATCGTGCAAATGCAAGAAATAACAATAAAGGGTGGCGTATTGATTACGCACTAGTCAGTACCCCTTTGAAAGATAAAATTAAACGATCATTCATTTTAGCCGAAGCAAAACATTCTGATCATTGTCCGGTGGGAGTTGAATTAAATTTATAAACATGAAAAAACGTTCTTTTTTAGTTCTCCTTACTATAGTATTGACAGCTTCAAGTTGTGTCTCTACTAAAGTATTCAATGATTTAGAGTCACGTTACGCCATTTTAAAAATGGAGCGAAATGCCCTTGAGAAGTCTAAAGATTCAATTCAACAAGCATGGAATATTTTGGATGGAAAATGGCAAGAAACAGAGGGCTATCTAAAGCGATCTCGAGATAGTGTTTCGAATGCATTAGAGCAATTGAAAACACTACGCAAGGAATACGCTTTGCTCGAGCAAAATAGCGATCAAAAAATTCAAGAAAGTATTGGATCCAATAATGCGTTACTCAAAGAAATTGCAATCAAAGAGGCTCAATTATTAGCACGCTCAGAACGGGTAGATCAGTTAGAGCAACTGATGTCAGAACAAAAACAAGCCTTACTCGAATTGAAACAACGTCTTACGGATGCTCTTCTTAACTTTGAAGGAAAGGGATTGACTGTAGAGCAACGAAATGGGAAGGTGTATGTGTCCATGGAAAACAAACTTTTGTTTAAATCCGGGAGTTGGAATGTAGGCGGTGAGGGACAAAAAGCGTTGAGCCAATTAGGGACAGTTTTAGCAGAAAATCCAGACATTGTTGTTATGATAGAAGGGCATACAGATAATGTTCCCTTTAGTCCAAAAGAGGCCTTAGAATCCAATTGGGATTTATCCACAAAAAGAGCAACAGCTGTAGTCAATATTTTATTAAAAAATGACTTAATTTTACCCCAAAACTTAACGGCAGCGGGGCGTAGTGAATATGTTCCTGTAGCGCCTAATTCCGATGCAATGGGCCGCGCAGCAAATCGCAGAATTGAAGTAATATTGAGCCCACAATGGGACGAAATAAATGCTTTACTAAATAACTAAATTTATGGACTATAATTTTTTACCTGATACTGACATAAAAGTTAGTAAAATTTGCTTGGGAACAATGACCTGGGGGCGTCAAAACAATGAAGCAGAAGGACATGCCCAAATGGATTATGCCTTAGAACGTGGAGTCAATTTTTTTGATACCGCAGAGTTATACCCTGTTCCCCCTCGGCAAGAGGAACAAGGAGATACAGAGCGATTTATAGGAACATGGTTTAAAAAAACAGGAAATCGAGAAAAGATTATTTTGGCTTCAAAAATTGCAGGTCCTTCTGGGTTTACTCAGCATATCAGGACCGATAAAAGTTTTTCTAAACAAACCATTGATGCAGCAATTGAGGGTAGCTTAAAACGCCTTCAAACCGGTTATATTGATTTATATCAAATTCATTGGCCGGAACGCAACACTAACTATTTTGGAAAACGAGGGTATAGCTATGAAAAAGGAGAAGTTTGGGAAGAAAATTTTGAAGCTGTTTTAGAGGCATTAAACGCCCATGTTCGTGCTGGAAATATTCGACATGTAGGTTTGTCTAATGAAACGCCATGGGGAATTATGCGTTTCCTTCAGGCTCAAAGTGAAAATCGCCCCAAAATACGAACAATACAAAACCCCTATTCATTATTGAATAGAACATTTGAAGTTGGAAATGCAGAGGTGTGCCATCGTGAAAATGTAGGCTTATTGGCTTATTCTCCTCTTGCTTTTGGTGTATTAAGCGGTAAATATCGTGAGGGAAAAAAGCCCGAAAATGGACGCATTACTTTATTCCCTAATTACAGTCGATATAGCAACACCCAATGTAATCAAGCTGTAGATAGATATCACGATCTTGCAACTGCAAGTGGAATGACACTCACCCAGCTGGCCTTGTCTTTTGTGAATGACCGCCCATTTGTGACCAGTAACATTATTGGTGCAACTACTTTAGAGCAATTGAAAGAGAATATTGATACTGCTTCAATTACACTATCGGATGAGGTTTTACATGCAATAGATGAAATTCAAGAGTTAGTTCCAAATCCAGCGCCTTAATTTGTATAAAGTATCTTTAATTTTCTCGAGTTTCTATAGGGTGTAACAAGAGGTAGAAAAGATCGTCTAATAAGAATAAAAAAGAGTACCAATAAAATAACTAAAAACCAAACCAATGAAAACAATTAAATTACTTACGCTTGCTTCATTTTTACTCTTGTCTCAGAATATCTTTTCTCAGACTGTAGAAGAAATCATATCAAATTATTTTGAGAATACTGGGGGTTATGAAAACTGGGGAAATCTTGAAGGAATTAAAATGGTTGCCAATATGAATCAACAAGGTATGGAAATTCCAATGGAAATTTACCAAATGAAAGATGGCAAACAAATGACCGTTATCAACTTTCAAGGGAAAGAGATTAAACAAGGAGTTTTTGATGGGGAGCATTTATGGTCTCACAATTTCATGACCATGGAGGCAGAAGAAAGTGATGCAGAAACGATGGCTAATTTTAAACTAGACATTAATGACTTTCCAGATTCTTTTTATGATTATGCGGCAAAAGGATATACGGTTGAACTGATGGGAACTGAAGATTATCAGGGAACGGAAACCTTTAAAGTTAAATTAGTGAAGGAGCCTAAAACCAATGAGGGGATTCAAGAAGAAGATATTTCTTTTTACTATTTTGACACCGAAAGTTTTGTCCCCATCGCAATGGAAAATGAAATAAAATCCGGCCCTGGAAAAGGAATGGTCTTGGAAATATCTTTTAGTGACTATGAGGAAGTTGAGGGCCTTTACTTTCCTTTTTCTCTGACTCAGGGAGTAAAAGGGCAGCCTGGACAACCTATTACAATGAGTGAAATTATTTTGAATCCTGCAGTGGAAGCAAGCAATTTTGCAATTCCCACAAAAGAATAATGATGAGAAACACGAGGCTTTTTAAATTGAGTCTAGCATCTGTTTTTGTACTTTTTACCACATTTATTTTTGCTCAAGGTAAAAAATCGAATGAAGGAAAGTCTCTTTTTGGAGACCTTACTGCTAGACACATAGGACCCGCTTTAATGAGCGGAAGAATAAATGATCTTGAATTACACCCAACAAATAATAAAATTCTGTATTTGGGTGCTGGCGGAGGTGGTGTTTGGAAATCAAATGATGGAGGGGCAACGTTCAATCCAATTTTTGATGAGTATATTCAATCCATTGGAACTGTAACAATAGACCCCAACGATCCTGACAACACCATTTACGTGGGAACAGGTGAAACGTGGACTCGAAATAGTGTTTCCTATGGAAATGGACTATATAAATCTACGGATGGGGGTTCAAATTGGAATAAAATTGGGCTTGAAAATTCAGAACGTATTGCAAGTATTGTGATAAACCCAACCAATGGTCAGGAAATTTATGTTGCCGCTTTAGGGGCACTGTGGGGAGACAACCAAGAGCGAGGAGTTTTTAAATCTTCGGACGGAGGTGAAACATGGGATAAAGTACTTTATGTGAATGCAAAAACAGGTTGTGCCGATTTGCTAATGGATCCAAACAACCCTGCGGTTTTATATGCGTCAATGTGGGAATTTAGAAGAACTGGATGGTCTTTTGATTCGGGAGGTGAAAATAGCGCCTTATATAAATCGACAGATGCAGGAAAGACTTGGAATAAAATCCATAATGGATTTCCTCAAGGAAAATTGGGAAGAATGGGCCTTGCCTTAGCGCCAAGTAATCCCAATAAACTTTATACAGTAATTGAAGCTGAAAAGAAAGAAGATAAAGGTTTGTACGCCAGTTCAGATGGTGGGCAAAATTGGGAACAATTGAATAACGACTTTGAAATAACCGTACGGCCCTTCTATTTTTCCAGAATAGTAGTAGATCCCAAAGATGAAAATGTGATTGTTAAGGGCGGTCTTACTGGATCGATTTCAAGAGATGGAGGAAAAACGTTTAAAAGTTTGGGAAATATGCATAGTGATGTGCACGATATTGTTTTTTCAAACATCCATTCAGACATTATGTATTTTGGAACCGATGGGGGCGTTTATCGAAGTTGGAATGGAGGAACAACCTGTGAGATTGTAGAAAATTTACCACTTTCACAATTTTATCAAATTAGTTTAGATAATGCAACCCCCTATAATATTTATGGAGGACTTCAAGACAATGGTTCCTGGTATGGTCCCTCTTCTTCACCAGGAGGAGTGGAGGCTAGAGATTGGAATTCCATAGGGGTGGGCGATGGTTTTAGAGTTTTAAAACATGCTACTAAAAACATTATATATTCTGAAATGCAAGGTGCCGAAAATGTTTGGCGCATCGACCCTGATAAACAACTAATTAAAACCATTCAACCACTGCCTTCAGCATCGTATGAAAAATTACGCTTCAATTGGAACGCGCCCATGGCACTATGTGCTTCCAATCCAGATAGAATCTACATGGGGAGTCAATACCTACATCAGTCTGATGATATGGGAGAGTCATGGAAAATCATTTCTCCAGATTTGACAACGAATGATCCTTCAAAACAAGATCAAGATAATTCGGGTGGTCTTTCTATGGATAACTCAGGAGCCGAAAATCACACGACTATTTTCACAATTGCTCCATCTGAACTTGATGAGGATGTGATTTGGGTAGGGACAGATGATGGGAATGTTCAGGTAACTCAAAATGGAGGACAAACTTGGACTAATACAGTCGATAATATACCTGGTCTCCCCAAAAACACCTGGTGTTACCATATTGAAACAAGTTCGTTAGATAAGGCAACTGCCTTCGCAGTTTTTGATGGTCATACGGCAAATGATAAAACTCCATATGCGTATAAGACAACTGATTTTGGAAAGACATGGGTAAATATTATGACGGATGAAGTAGAGGGAGTTGCTCGAAATATACAAGTTGATTATGAGAACCCAGATTTACTTTTTTTGGGAACAGAATTAGGGCTTTATATTACCTTAAACGGGGGTAAAAAATGGTATAAATTCACCAACAACATGCCTGCTGTAGCAACTCATTTCATTGATTTGCAAAAGCAAACTAATGATTTGGTTTTAGGTACACATGGACGAGGAGTTATTATTATTGATGATATCTCTCCACTACGTCAAATGAACGAAACCATTCAAAATAAGACGCTTCATTTTTTTGAAAGCAAACCTGTTATTATAAAAGAAAATCAGAGTTTTTCTGGTAGTTTCGGGAATGAAACTCAATTTATTGGAGCAAATAAATCCAGTCAAGCTCAGATTAAATATCATTTAAAAAAGCGCCATACATTCGGAAAGATGACTATGGTAATAGTCAATTCAAAAGGCGACACGCTTTCTGAGTTAACACCTGGAAAATCTAAAGGAATAAACATTGTTAACTGGTCTTTCAGACGAAAGCAACCCAAAGTAGCCAAGGGTAAAACATTTTCTTTTGGTGGTTTTACCACTCCAGTATTTCCTGCTGGGAAGTATACTGCTAAAATCACCAAAGGCAAGCAAACCTTTGAACATCAGTTTGAATTAATTCATGACCCCAAAAGCAATATATCTCATGAAGATCGGATGCAGAAAGAGAATGTCATTAATGAGCTCTATGATATGATTGAAGCTTTAGCCTATAGAGTATATGAGCTGGACGCCTATTTGGAGTTTTCAACAACTTCAAAAAAGAAAAAATTAATAAATCAACTCAATGCGCTAAAGGAAACATTGGTTATAACAACTGGAGATAATTATGTGGGTGCAGCAGAGCCACAGTTGAGAGAAAAAATGACTAATATTTTTCAACGTATTGAAGAGAATTACGGTGCACCTAGTCCAGATGAAATTCAAAATTTAGAAAGTATAAAAAATAGATATCAAAAAGCGGCTGATGAATTGGATAAAATCAAAAGGAGGTATAAGTTAGACCGTTTGGTTCCACTAAAAACATTTGAGGCGTTTTTAAAGTCTTAGAAAATCAAAAGCGCTCTTCACCCCAAAGAGCGTTTTTTTAAACTTTTATAAGGATAAAGTTTCAGGCCATTGACGGAATTGCATCAATTAGCTTTTGTGTGTATGCTTGTTCCGGATGTTTGTAGAGTTGATCGGCTTCTTGAAGTTCTATTAGGCGTCCTTTTTCCATAACCATTACGCGATCTGACATGTATTTTACTAAGGCTAAGTCATGGGAAATAAAGAGGTAACTTAATCCTAACTCGATTTTAAGGTCGTTCAGTAAATTGAGTACTTGAGCTTGAACAGAAATATCAAGGGCAGCGACACTTTCGTCACAAATCAAAAGTTTGGGTTCGGTGGCAAGTGCTCGGGCAATTACTGCGCGTTGACGTTGACCTCCAGAAAGTTCGTGTGGATATCGATTCGAAAAGACAGCGCTCAATCCGACTTGATTTAATAATTCTACACAGCGCTTTTGCTGCTCATCAGCAGCGCTTGTTATTTGGTGTACGTGCAGTACTTCTGTGATGGCATTTCCAATAGTTTTTAGTGGATGAAGAGCTGCATAAGGGTCTTGAAAAATAAATTGAATTTCTTTCCGTATTTTTTGTAATGCCGAGGTAGATTTTACCATGGGTTTTCCTTCATAATGGATACTCCCTTGTGAAGGAGGATCTAAATAAATTAATGCTTTCGCAAGTGTAGATTTCCCGCAACCAGACTCGCCCACAAGACCCAATGTTTCTCCAGGATAAAGTGAAAAATCTAGCGCATGCACCGCTTTAAATCCTTTTTGATCACCCCTCCATGTTCTTTTTGCATAGGTCTTTTCAAGCCCTCTAACTTCCAGTAAAGGGGCTTTATTGTAAAGTTTTAGGTGTCTTTTTTGACGCTCCTCTGAAGAAACTAAGTTGGGTTGGAAACCTCCAGACTGATAATCGGCAAGAGTAGGGAGTCGCTTCAATCGAACATCAGTTTTTGGACGTGCAAAAAGTAAGCCCTTGGTATAGGGATGTTGTGGGTTGTTAAAGAGATTTTCTGTCTCTCCTTCCTCTACAATCTTTCCTTGATACATGACAAAAACTTTATTTGCCAATTGTTTGACTAAAGCCAAATCATGAGAGATGAACAGAATACCCATCTGATACTTTTTTTGGAGGCTTTTGAGCAGTTGAATGATTTCTTTTTGAACGGTCACGTCCAATGCAGTTGTGGGTTCGTCAGCAATGAGCAGTTTTGGTTTGCAGAGCAAAGCCAGCGCAATCATAATGCGTTGTTTTTGTCCTCCACTTAGTTGGTGAGGGTAGGACTTTAAAATTCGCTTTGTATCGGAAAGTTGTACTTCATTTAAAACATCAATAATCTCTTGCTTTTGATCTTTAACCGATAGAGAAGTGTGTTGTTGCAATACCTCTTGCAGTTGTTTTCCACACCGCATAGAAGGGTTTAAGCTTGACTGGGGCTCTTGGAAAATCATTCCAATGGACTTTCCTCGTATTTTTTGCCAGTCTTTGGACGAAAGATACTGAATATTACTTCCATTAAAATCCATTTTATCAGCTTCAATACGTGCTTTGTTAGGATGAAGTCCAAGAAGGGAAAGAGCGGTTAGAGATTTTCCACTCCCTGACTCTCCCACAAGAGATACAATCTCTTGTGTCCCAATTTTAAAGCTAATGGCATTAAGAAGTTTAGCACTTCCAATCTGGAGTGACATGTTTTTTATTTCAATCAAGTGGGAATCACTAGATTTTTGTTTCATTCCCTCTCTTTAAAGGTTTTGTTTTTTCAATTCAGCTACAGCGTGATTAGCCGCACGTGCTGTTAAGGCCATATAAGTAAGTGATGGATTTTGATTGGCTGATGAGGTCATACAGGCGCCATCGGTAACAAAAACATTTGGTACGCTGTGTACTTGGTTGTGTTTATTCAATACAGATGTTTTGGGATCTTTACCCATTCTAGCAGTACCCATTTCATGAATTCCTTTACCAATAGGTGCATTAGAATCGAAAACGGAAACCTCTTTAAAACCGGCATCCTCTAGCATCTCTGCTGCTTGCACCATCCAATCTTCTTTCATGATTCGTTCATTTTCTTTGAACTCGGCATCAAATACAATGGTAGGAAGTCCATGCTGATCTAACTTATCATAATTTAAAAACATTTTGTTTTCATGATAGGGAAGTACTTCGCCAAAACCAGTCATACCTAATGACCAAGCTCCAGCTTCTAAAATCCCTTTTTTAAAGTCTTTACCATAAGCAAGTTCACTGACCGCTTCCGTCCAGTTGCCTCGTCCTGCTCCTCCCTGGTATCCGTATCCTCTAAGAAAATCTACAGTACTGGATTTTTTCCCTAGGTTTCTGAATCGAGGAATATAAAACCCATTCGGTCTTCTTCCTGTATAGTATTGATCTTCAAAACCATCGTATTTTCCATATGCACCACTTCCTAATTGGTGATCCATAATGTTGTGGCCTAATTCCCCACTATCATTTCCCATTCCATTGGGGAAACGATCTGATTTGGATTGCATTAAAATAGCTGTCGATGCCATAGAAGAGGCACATAAGAAAACAATTTTGGAGTTGAATTCAATCGATTCATTCGTTATTGCATCGACTACACGAACTCCTGTTGCTTTTTGAGTCTTTTCATCATAAAGTACTTCTGCTACAATTGAGTTGGGACGTAAAGTCATATTTCCAGTAGCCTCTGCTGCTGGAAGTGTAGATGAGTTGGAACTAAAATAAGCGCCAAAAGGACATCCTCTATCACAACGATTTCTGAATTGACAGGCCGTTCTTCCTGCACCTTTTTTTGATCCTTGGGTAATGTGAGCCACACGTCCGATAGTCATTAATCGATCATCATAAGAGTTGGCGATACTCTCTTTTAAATGAGTTTCTAGACAATTTAATTCCATGGGAGGAAGAAAAGTACTATCGGGAAGATGAGGTAAATTAAGTGCTTCTCCGCTGATACCAATATGTTTTTCTACATGTTCATACCATGGGGCAATATCTTTATATCGAATTGGCCAATCTACTCCATATCCGTCTTTGGCATTGGCTTCAAAATCAAGATCACTCCAGCGATATGTTTGTCTTCCCCAAATCAAGGAACGTCCCCCAACTTGCTTTCCACGAATCCAATCAAAGGGTTTGACTTCGTCATAATCATGTTCAGAATCTTTGTTGTAAAAATGACGTCTTGTTTCATCCACTCCCCAACGACGTTGTTTGTTATAATCTTTTAATACCTCCTGAGGTGTAGCTCCTCCATGCGGCATATCCCATGGGTCCTTATGCATGGTTGGATAATCTTCTACATGCTTTACCATACGGCCACGTTCCAAAACTAGGGTTTTCAGTCCCTTTTCACATAATTCTTTGGCGGCCCAACCGCCACTAATTCCAGTGCCTACAACAATGGCATCGTATTTATCTGTTTTTAAATTCAAAAGATTCATCTTAATTTAAATTTATTTCAATATACCTTTTTTTTAACTACTGTAAGTAATTTCTCCTTCAGAAAGCAGTGGTTCATTTCTCAATCTAAGAACTACTTGAGCAACAGTGACTACGTCTTTTTCACAATAAAGTGCTATGCGATTGATGTTCTGTTCTTTGTAGAATACATCAGCAACTTGACTCCCATCAATGTCATCTTTGGGCGAAGGGATATTGAGAACATATGCCATTAATTTTAGGGAAGTATAATGCTTATAATCCCCAAAACGCCATAAGTGAAGGGTGTCAAGATGGGGGACTTCCCAAGGTTTTTTATTGAAAAGCTGGAGTGTTTTGGGTAAAGAAATTTGGTGAATTAACATGCGCCGTGCTATAAAAGGAAAATCAAATTCCTTGGCATTATGTCCACAAAGGCGATGCTTAGGAGAGTTGAAATAGTCCTCAATTAGGGCTTTGAATTCAGTCAAAAGTGTTACTTCATCTCCTTTAAATGTTTTTAGCCTAAAATTTCTACCTTGTTTTTGAGGGCTAAAATACCCCACAGAAATACAAACAATTTTTCCAAATTCTGCCCAAATCCCAGCACGATTGTAAAATTCTTTTGGGCTAAAATTTTCTTTTCTTTGGTAGGCTGTTTTTTCCTCAAAATAATGTTGCTCCAGTTCTGGGGCATCCTCAAAATTAGGATAGAGTGGCACGGTTTCTATATCTAGAAATAGTATTTGATGTAAATTAAGGTGTGCTAACATTTTTATTGATTTCTAGAGCTGCATCCATATAAGTATAGATGTCAGGAGTAAAAGGGTCACCCTTTTTACCTTTAGGCCCTTTTGAATGTCCTAAGCGAACTAAGATCAAGTTTTCTTTTGGAAACGTCATTACATATTGACCCAAATGGCCACGCATCATAAAAATTTGGTGTCCTTTGTATTCTTTGAGCCACCAACTATATCCATATTCTGGACTTTCTGGAAACCGAGGACGTAAGGACTTTGCAATAAAGGTAGAATCCAATAGTGTTTCTCCATTCCACTTCCCGTGATCTTTGTATAATTTGGCAATTCGTGCAAAGTCTCTCGCGTTGGATGCAATACAGCAATAGGCTTTTTCAGAGCCATTTTCAACACTATCTACTTGCCAAAGACTTTCCTGTTCTGCTCCCATGGGATTCCAAAGGGTCTCATAAAGATATTCCGTCAGATTTTTCCCCGTAGCCTTGGCGATTACCATTCCTAGTAAATGCGTAGTGCCACTTTTATATTCAAATGATTTCCCAGGGACTTCCTCTATTGGTTGTTCCAGTATAGCTGAGTCAAGATCTTTTAAAAAATAAGCAGCAGCCGTAACAGAAAAGGGAGAGTAATATTTTTCTTCCCAGCGTTGTCCTGATGCCATACTAGCTAGATCGCCAACAGTAACTTGATCGGCATAGGGTCCTGAGAGTTCAGGAATAAAATCTTGCACAGCTTGATCTAAATCACGAATATATCCATCCATGATTGCTCTTCCCAAGAGCGCAGAAACAAAACTCTTGGCAACTGAAAATGAATTACTTTTTGAGTCTACCCCATAACCATCATAATATTTTTCAAAATAGAGACTGTCATTTTTTATCACCAAAAAAGCAACAGTTCCCCTTTTTTTGTGATGCTGTTCTAAATCATCTGAAAGAGAAATCGTATTATATCGTGCATGTGATGGCCAAGCTTGAGGATTTTCAGAGGCAGCTAGAGTTCTATTATCAAAATAAGTGTAATCATCCAGGAAAGCAGTTTTGTGTCCCGTCAAGTAAATCTTAAATACACCATCAAGTAAATAGCTATAGTCTGAAACATAAAGGGCACCAACTAATACAGCTAGAGAAAACCCTAAAATTTTAAATATTTTTTTCATTCAATTAGACTTTAATTAATATTTTTTTGAAGCGAGTCTTACAAATCTAAGCTTTTTTGAATAGGAAAGCCTTCGTGTTCTAAAAGCCACTTTTTATTGGGAATACCTCCTGCGTAGCCAACCATTGAACCATTACTTCCAATCACACGATGACAAGGAATGAAAATTAAAATGGGATTTTTTCCAATGGCTGCACCTATAGCGCGAATCGCTTTTCTATTGCCATAACGTTCGGCTATTTTGCTATATGAAAGTGTTTTTCCAAGCTCAATTTGTGATACTAATTTCCAAATTTCTTGTTGAAAAGGAGTGCCTTTGGGCTTCATCTTAAAATTGAGATCCAATGATTTATTGTTGAAATAGTTTGCCAACTGTTCTTCAATTTTACAATTTATTTTCTTGTTGGGCGATCGTTTTTCTTTTGGGTTTAGGATAAAATGCATGGCGATTAAGGCTTTATCTTTTGTTTCGATCTCAATCCATCCTAAGGGACTCTTGTAGTGACTTATTTCCATGTTTAAGACTTGGTGTATTTCATATTATTTGTTTTATCAAGTTAATTAAAATACTTTTTCAAAAACGTATATTAGCCTTGATATTAAAATAATACCTACTACAATGGAAAACTTTAAATGGGAAGGAGTCATGCCTGCAATTACGACTCAATTTGACGCTGATGGAAACCTTTCTTTAACGGCATTCAAAAATAATCTAACACATCAGATCAAAGCGGGAGTTCATGGTATCATTTTGGGGGGAACCCTGGGAGAGGCCAGTACATTGACACTGGAAGAAAAGAAAATTTTACTTGAGATTACCCTTGCACAAGTAGAGGGAAAGATTCCGGTAATTATGAATATTGCTGAACAATCAACCCTGGAGGCAATTCAAGTAGCGAAAACCGCAGAAGCAAATGGCGCAGATGGACTCATGTTGTTACCTCCCATGCGATATAAAGCGACAGACGATGAAACGGTAGCCTACTTCTCTGCCGTTGCTGAGGCGACACAGCTTCCAATTATGATTTATAACAATCCAGTAGATTATAAAATTGAAGTAACCTTAGAAATGTTTCAAGCTTTAGCTAAGCACAAAAATATTACCGCCGTAAAGGAATCTACTCGAGAGGTAACCAATGTGACTCGAATGATCAATCATTTTGGAGATCGTTTTAAGATATTATGCGGTGTAGATACGATTGCCATGGAATGTTTGTTGATGGGAGCAAGTGGTTGGGTTGCAGGTTTGGTGGATGCTTTTCCAGAGGAAACGGTAGCAATTTACACCTACTGTAAAGCAGGAGAATGGGAGAAAGCTAGAGCTGTCTTTCGTTGGTTTTTGCCGCTTTTAGAACTAGATATTTCTCCTCAACTAGTACAGAACATAAAATTATGTGAGGTAGCAACAGGACTTGGAACAGGACATGTGAGAAAACCAAGGCTGCCTCTTACAGGCACAGCACTAGAAAATGTAAAAAAAATAATTGCTGAGGGTATGGAAAATCGACCCCAAAATTTAGACTATAAGAACTATTTATGATTATAGGACAAAATTTAGTTGGGGGCCTTTGGGAGTCGAACGCATCAGATAGGATTTTCCAAACTGCAAATCCAAAGACAAAGGAGTATTTAAGCCCGATGTTTCAGGAGGCTACTTCGGAACAAGTTACATTGGCCGTTGAAAAAGCTGCAGCTGCTTTTGAAGCCTATGCGGCAACAAGTTTTGAACAGCGGGTAGAACTTTTAAAAGCAATTCAAGACGAGATTAAACAAAAGAAAACGGAAATCATAGTAACTTACCAGGTAGAATCAGCCTTGCCTGAAGGGAGAGCAAAAGGGGAGTTACAACGAACATTGGATCAAATAGAGCGTTTTATTGAGTTACTGAAGGACGGTTCTTTTTCTCAAGCAACGATCCACACCCACGGTCCCGATTTGAGAAAAATGTTATTTCCTATGGGTCCAATAGTCGTATTTGGAGCAAGTAATTTTCCTCTAGCCTTTTCTACTGCGGGAGGAGATACAATTTCTGCCCTAGCTGCTGGATGTCCAGTTATTGTAAAAGCACATCCTTATCATGCCGGGACAAGTGAATTGGTTGCCCAAGCGATACATTCAGCCTTGAAAAATAGGGGCTTACCTCTTTCGATTTTTTCACATCTGGGAGGACAATCTCATACAGTGGGAAGTGCTTTGGTAACTCATGCTAAGGTAAAAGGGGTTGGTTTTACTGGAAGCTTTTTTGGTGGAAAAGCCTTGTATGATTTAGCTCAAAAACGATCCGAACCTATTCCTGTTTTTGCTGAAATGGGGAGTATAAATCCCGTGTTTATTTTAGAACATAAATTAAAATCAGATGAAAATTTAGCTGCTGATTTAGCGAGTTCTGTTACTTTAGGTACAGGACAATTTTGTACTAATCCCGGAGTGATTATAATTTGTGATCCTTCCCAAGAAAGTAGTTTGGTTCGACGTATGCATGAAGAAATGCGTAAAATGGAATTACCGCCTATGGTACATGCGAATATTGAACTGAAGTTCAAGGAGCAAATTGCTGAGTTAACAGCCAGAGGAAAGGAAGTAGAGTACTATTTCTCTGATAATAATCACGCAGTAATTGGAGTTGTGTCTGCGTTTCACTTCATAGAAAACCCCTCTCTTTCAGAAGAGGTTTTTGGTCCGTTTAGCTTGATCGTTCATTGTCATTCTCTGGAGGAAATGGTTGACGTTGCTGCAGGACTAAAGGGACAATTGACGGCAACGTTATTAAGTAGCCCTGAGGATCAAAAGGCAGTTCAGCTATTGTTGCCCAAAGTTCAAGCTAAAGTAGGGCGAGTACTTTTTGAAGGAGTTCCAACAGGAGTTGCCGTGACCCAAGCCATGCAACACGGAGGACCATATCCAGCAACCACTGACAGTCGATTTACTTCGGTCGGTTCGGATGCAATTTATCGATGGTTACGTCCCTTGGCTTTTCAGGATTGTCCAGATGAGCTCTTGCCATTAGCGCTCAAAAAAGAGAATCCTTTGGGAATTCAAAGACGGGTAAATGGGGTGTTAACTACCGAGGCAGTATGAATCAAAACGAACGCATAGTTTTTAATTGTGTTGATGCCCACACGGCTGGCAATCCAGTGCGTTTGGTTAGAGGGCCTAAGCCTCCATTAGAGGGAAAGTCAATGGGGGAAAAACGAGCATACTTTTTAAAAGAGTTTGACTGGATTCGAACGGGATTGATGTTTGAACCTCATGGGCATGATATGATGAGTGGCAGCTTTTATTATGATCCTGTTGATCCTCAAAATGATGTTGCGATTTTATTCATCGAAACCAGCGGTTGTCTTCCGATGTGTGGTCATGGACTCATTGGAGCGCTAACTGTTCTTTTGGAAGAAAAGCTAATTCAGCCCAAAGTAAATGGAATAGTTCGAGTAGAAACTCCAGCAGGTCTGGTGCTTGCCAATTATGGTATAGACGGAAATAAAGTTACTGCCGTTCGGTTTACAAATGTCCCAGGATTTTTAGCCGCATTTGATTTGGAAATTGATTGTCCTGATCTGGGAATTTTGACAATTGATGTTTCTTATGGAGGAAATTTTTATGCCATAATTGATATACAAGAAAACTTTAAAGGGATTTCGAATTATACGGCAAGTCAATTAATTGGCTGGAGCCGTACGATTCGGGAGAGGATTAATGAGGCTTATTCATTTACTCACCCATTGGATGAAAAAATAGAGGGCTGTAGCCATGTTTTGTGGGGAGGGTTGCCTACTCAAGAAGGAGCATCAGCAGCAAATGCGGTGTTTTATGGAGACAAAGCTATTGATCGCTCTCCTTGTGGAACAGGTACTTCGGCTCGTATGGCACAATGGTTTGCTAAGGGAAAATTAAAAGTTGGAGACTCCTTTGTTCATGAAAGCATTATTGGCTCTCTTTTCAAAGGAAAAGTCGAAGAAGCCGTTCAAGTGGGCCGTTTTTCGGGGATGATTCCCAGCATTGAAGGAGCGGCAAGAATTTTGGGTTACAACCAATTGATATTGGATCCTGAAGACCCCTATGTAAAAGGATTTCAAGTGATTTAGTTATGGCACAAAAAAAAGTCATTATTATTGGAGGGGGTATTGTAGGACTTTCAACCGCCTATTATCTCAAAGAAGAAGGGCATGAGGTTCTTGTTATTGATAAAGGAGATTTGCAGGGCGGCGCTTCCAATGTCAATGCAGGTTATTTAACACCCAGTCATATTGTTCCTATGGCTGCCCCAGGAATGATATCAAAAGGAATTAGATGGATGTTTAATGCATCGAGTCCATTTTATATCAAGCCAAGATTTGATAAGGATTTAATGCGTTGGGGGCTAAAATTCATGAAATCCTGCACTCCAGCGCATGTACAACATTCGCTCAAGACGATTTTAGACATCAATTTATTGAGTAAGCAACTTTATTTGGAAATGCAACAATTGAAAGGTTTTGATTTTCATTTAGAGTCCAAAGGACTGCTGATGGCCTACCAATCCACCCATGCTGAAAAAGAGGAGGCTGAGGTGGTAGCATGGGCAAGAGGTCTGGGTTTGTCTATAAAACAACTTGACAAGAAGGAGGTATTGGCACTTCAGCCAGCAGCACCTATGGATATTGCCGGTGCTTATTGGTATCAAAGTGATGCCCACAGTACTCCAGAAATTTTTATGCAGCATTTGAAAACAAACCTCGAAAAGAAAGGCGTCCGTTTTGTGCTCGAAACAAAAGTTCAAAGCTTTCAAAAAACAAGAGATAAAATTAACTCTGTTGTCACGGATAAAGAGGTTTTTAATGCCGATGAGTTTGTCGTTGCGTCAGGTGCTTGGTCTGAAGATCTTTTAAAATCATTAGGAATTAAACTTTCTGTACAGGCAGGTAAAGGATATCGTCTTGATGTACATTCAAAAACGGGAATAAATATACCTGCCATTTTACTGGAATCTAAAGTAGCGGTCACCCCGATGCAGGGTTTTACTCGATTTGCAGGAACAATGGAAATTTCGGGGATCAACAATAAGATTATGCCCAAACGAGTGGCGTCGATAGCAAAAGCAGCTTCGACTTATTATCCTAAAGTTGAGGTTTCTCAAAAGGAAATCGATACTGTGCAATGTGGATTACGACCTTTATCTCCAGATGGCTTGCCTTTTATTGGGCGTCATTCTGCCGTTTCAAATTTAGTTTTGGCTACGGGTCACTCCATGATGGGGTGGAGTTTAGGGCCAGCTACTGGAAAATTAGTGTCAGAATTAATTTCGGAACAAACAACCTCACTTTCTTTAGATCCTTTTGCCCCGGAAAGAAGGTATGGTTCTTAAAAAATCAAAAATACGCCACCAGAAAAACTAGTAGCTTTATAAATCACTTTTCCAAATAGTGGAGTAGCTGTTCCAAGAGCGATTCCCCATTTTTCTCCGATACTCCAGGCCAATTCTCCCCCCAGGGTAAAACTTTCTATATTATTGGCAAAAATAGCACCGTTGGCATTTGAGGCATCCAAAGTACCGTTGTATAAAGGTTTTATCCAATGCAATCGGCTAAGGATTAAAAGGTTTGAATTAAAAAGTTGGGTTCCTGTTTCTCCAAACCAATGGAATTCATCTGAAAACCCCTGAGTACGATTGTTATAGCCTAGGTAGGATTTTAAATAAAAGCTTTGATTGTTGATGCGATAACTTTTACCCAGATTTATTTGTAACAATTGATTGAATTCTCCATCTCCCGTTTGGTAACTCCCATCGCTACCCGCTGTACTTTCTCCAGAGGGAATGCCCAATATAAGTGAGCCCGAAAGCTTCCAGTTTTTAAGTTGACCCCACCCATATTCTAAACCCAGATTAAAATCACCTAGACCATTATATTCTTGTCTTGGTTCGTAGACTTTTCCTGTGGTTTTGGAAACTTGGGCATACTGGTAGTTTTTTACAAAAAATGGAAGGTAAGCGATAATGTTGATTTTTTTACCAATCCCTATTTCACCATAAATGCTATTGATAAAAAGACCTCGAGTAGAATTGGGATCTGTGAGTCCCTGATCAGTAAAATGTTTATTTGCTAAAAGCGACCAGCCTCCAAGTTTTAGATATCCAGTTCCTTTTTCTTTTATCCATTGACCATGAGCTAAAAAACTTGAGCAAATTAAAAGAAGTGTGAGTAGGTTTTTCATTAATCATAAATTTTTGCTTCACCTACTTTTACATTAAAGGGTTTACACCAATAGAGAATGTACTTGTAATCCATTAATTCAATGGAATTGGGAAGGTTGTAGGAATGGGCTCCATTAAAGACGGTTACAGCTCCAATTTCATAAGCCCCTGCAGTGGTGTTTGCGTTGTTAGATAGGTAGATATAAAGTCCTGGTAGCGCCGTTGAGGCTTTATAATTTTCGTCAAGAGAGAGGACTAGTCCGTCATTTCCACTGGACAAAGTAAAACTCCCTTCAAGTGTGTAGCTACTTTTAGAAACGACCTCTCCTGAAAATGAAGTAACCATCTCCACTGCAGGGGCAATTATATTGATAACGCTTTGGGCGCTAATTAGGGTGTTGGATACCTGCACTGAAACAGTAAGGGTTACCGTACCCGCTGCGATGGCTTGAAGAGTTCCCGTTTCATCAACCTGAAGTAGTGATTCGTTTGAACTAGTCCAATTGCTATTTGGAACATCTGCTGGATTTCCCACTGCGTCTTGAAAGGCCAATTCTAATTGATAATTCGTTTCTGCAGTAATATGAGTAATAGCATTCGTAATCGTTATGGTGGGAGTTTGTGTGTTAGATCCAGAAATTAATTCCTCCTCCGATGGTTCTTCCATAGGTTCTTCAGGTGTAACTAAAACTACATTACTTTGAATTGTGATATTAATTTCATCTTGTAAAACAGAGCCTTCTGAAGAAGTTGTTCTAACAATAATTTGAACTGTTCCTACCTTAAGGGGAGTTGCATTTCCATTAGAATCAATGGTTAAAATTTCTGAATCAGAGCTTTCCCATTCGAATTGAGAATTTGGTATAAATTCTCCTATATTATTAAAGTAGCTTGCTTCAAAAGAATAAGAGTCACCTAAAGTAATCTCAGAAAAAGGAGTGGTTATTCTTAGGACAGGGGGTACATAGTCATCAATAAGATCCACGCCTGTACAAGATATAAATAGGCAAATAAAAAAAAGCGAAAGCGGCTTATGATATTGCATGTTAAGAATTTGGATCTTAACAAAGTTAACTTATTTTCTTAAAAATTTAAGCGGTTCACAATAGTTTAACAGCTTCTTCAGCGAAATAGGAGGCAATGAGTGTAGCGCCTGCTCTTTTAAAACTAAATAATTGTTCCATCATAGCCGCATCGTGATCTAGCCATCCTTTTTCGGCAGCAGCTTTTAGCATTGCATATTCTCCACTGACTTGATAGGCTGCAATGGGTACGGATACAGATTCTCTTAGGTCACGGATAATATCTAAATAAGCTAAGCCGGGTTTTACCATGACAATATCAGCGCCCTCTTCAATATCTCTTTGGGTTTCTGTGATGGCTTCGTTACGGTTCGTAAAGTCCATTTGATAGGTTTTTTTATCGCCAAAGCCAGGTGTAGAATCTAAAGCATCTCGAAAAGGACCATAAAATGAAGAAGCATATTTAGCACTATAACTCATGATGATTGTATCATGGAAATGCTCTTGTTCCAGAGATTTTCGTATGCTTAATACCCGTCCATCCATCATGTCACTAGGGGCAATTACATCGGCTCCAGCTTGGGCATGAGACAGTGCCATAGAGGCTAGAACTTCAACGGTAGCATCATTGATTATTTTGCCTTCTTTGACAATTCCATCATGCCCAAAAGAAGAATAAGGATCAAGAGCAACATCCGTCATAACCACCATTTCAGGCACAGCATTTTTTACCGCTTGTATGGATCTTTGCATCAGTCCATTTGGATTTAATGCCTCGCTACCTTGGTTGTCTTTTAAATGATCGGGCACTTTTACAAAAAGCAAAACAGCTTTCAAGCCAGACTGCCAAAGCGATTTTACTTTTTCAGCAATAAAGTCGGTGGACCACCGGTAGTAACCAGGCATGGAGGCGATGGGTTCCTTTTTTTGTGTCCCTTCGATCACAAACAAGGGAACAATAAAGTCGCTAGGACTCAGGTGGTGTTCTTGAACTAATGCTCTGAGGGTTGCAGAACTTCGAAGTCTTCTATTGCGCTGAATGGGATACATAATTCTTTGTTTTAAGGATTATCAGTTTCGTTTTCTCCTTGATTATTGTTATCAAATTCGGAGTGGTTTTCAGGAGAGAAATGGACTTCAACAGAATCGTTTTCATGTTCATTTTCTATTTCCTCTTCTGGAAGTATGGTTGCATCACGAGTCCTTTTCTTTAGGGTTCCTAAAAGCATGATAAACATCGAGCTTAAAATGACGATCAAAAGAACCCGTTCATCAATCGGACTTGTTTCTGTATTGATAAAGGTAATCTCTTTGAGTTGGATAAAAAGAAGGATGCTTATCAATCCCCGTGGTGACATGTAAACCAATGAGCTGGGTTTTAGTTTAAAGGTAGTTGCAGACAAATAAACATAACGTAAAATAAGCATAACCAGAAAAATAATTAAACCGTAGATTATTGGAGAGAAGCTATCAAAATCTAAAATTTGTATCGAAAAGCCGAAAAATAAGAAAAAGAAAGTGCGAACAATAAAGGTGGATTCTGCGGTGAGTATATGAAATTCATGAAACCCTTTTTCCGTTTGTTCAATGTCTAAATATTTTAATAAAAATTGCGGCAGTAGACTTTTAACATTACTCAAGAAAATCCCAAAGATAAAGATGGTCATCAGTGCAGGGAGATGAAATAGTTTTCCAAAAGCATACACTAAAATAAGTAAAGCTAAAATTAAAAAGAACTTTACATGATGATCAATTTGCTGTAAAAGCCGAAAAAGTACATAGGTGATGGCAAGTGAGATCACGATAACCCCCAAGATTTGAAATCCTAATGAAACTAGAGGGCTTGCTCCAATTAGTGGTTGATTGGATTCAAATTGACGAATGGCGTAATTGAAAATCATAATTCCCAAAATATCTGAAAATGTGGTTTCATAAATTACAAACTCACGTTCTTTGCTTAACAGACTTGCAGCTGAAGGGATAGCAACTGCACTGCTGATTATGGATAACGGAATGGCATATAAAATAGCTTCGTTCGTTTCCATTTGAAAAAGGAAATTAAAGATCCATTTTAAGGCCCAAATATTTGCAATAAGAATAAAAAGGGCTGCTAAGAAACCTTTCAAAATTAAAGGGAGTTTTTCTCTGCTGATTTCTAACTCTACGGCTCCCTCAAGGACAATTAGAATTAATCCAATCGTACCTAAAACAGGGATTAAATTGTCTATAAAATCAAATTCATTATAGCCGTAGGCATTGGCTGTGGCTCTGACAATAATCCCGGTAATCATGAGAAGAATCACAGCAGGAAATTTTGTTCTTCGAGCAAAAGCATCAAACAAGTATGAAAATATGATGAGTAGGGGAAGCACAAATAAGATGGAAAGGGTATTCATGAGATTGGCTTTTTTGAGGCTTTAAGATACAAAATGTTAAAAGATCCCCTCATATATTTACACCCAAGCTTTGGGTTTTTTTAAAACATCGATTAATTTAGATTCCTCACTCCCTTCTTCAGGCTGATGATTATAGTGCCATTGAACTGAGGGTGGAAGACTCATTAAAATACTTTCTATACGACCGTTGGTTTTTAAACCAAAGAGTGTTCCTTTATCGTGAATTAAATTAAACTCAACATAACGACCTCTTCTAATTTCTTGCCAAGTCCGCTGTTCGGGAGTGTATTTCATGGACTTCCGTTTTTCTAAAATAGGAATGTAAGCCTCAATAAAGGAGTTCCCTACTTCGGTTGTGAAGTCAAATCGATCTTGAATGCTATATTCTTCATTCGCTTTTAGATAATCAAAAAACAATCCGCCAATCCCTCTGGCTTCTTCTCGATGTGCATTGTGAAAATAAGCATCACATTTGTCTTTAAATTCTTGATAAAAATTTGGATGATGCTTATCACAGGCCTTTTTGCATAGTAAATGAAAGTGTTGTGCATCTTCTTCAAAAAGATAGTATGGAGTTAGGTCTAGGCCTCCACCAAACCATTGATCAATGCAATTTCCTGAAGCGTCATACATTTCAAAATAACGCCAATTTGCATGAACAGTGGGAGCCATCGGGTTTTTTGGGTGAATGACTAAACTCAAACCACAGGCGAAAAAATCTACTTTTTCTACCTTAAAATAAGCTTGCATGCTTTCCGGTAAGGGACCATGAACAGCCGAAATATTGACTCCTCCTTTTTCGATTATAGCACCATTTTCTATCACACGGCTGTGTCCACCACCGCCCTCTTTTCTTTTCCAGGAATCTTCTCTAAACGTAGCTGAACCATCTACTTTTTCAAGTGCTTCTGTAATCTGATTTTGTAGTGTTTGAATATATTGGTAAAACAGGTCTTTCATTTGGATGGTTTAGGGGTTGTATTCTTTAACTGCATCCACGAATGCTTTTGCATGGTCTACCGGAATATTGGGGAGAATACCATGGCCTAAATTGACAATGTATTTATCTTTTCCAAAGTCTGTGATCATTTTATGAACTCCTGCTTTAATTTCAGGAATTGGAGAAAGAAGTCGAGAAGGGTCAAAATTTCCTTGCAAGGTAATTTGACCTCCGGAAAGATACCTTGCGTTTCGGGCGGTACAGGTCCAATCTACCCCCAGGGCTGAAGCACCCGAGCGACCCATTTCGTGTAATGCAAACCAACACCCTTTACCAAATACAATAACAGGAATTTCTTCTTTAAGGGCATCAATGATTTGTTGAATATAAGGCCATGAAAAAATAGTGTAATCCTCTGGAGAAAGAAGTCCCCCCCAAGAATCAAATACCTGAACAGCATGCACTCCTGCTTTCACTTTTTCTTTTAAGTAGGCAATGGTTGTATCGGTAATTTTTTGAAGCAAGGTATGTGCAGCTTCGGGTTGACTAAAGCAAAACCCTTTGGCAATATCAAAATTTTTAGATCCTTGACCTTGCACAGCATAACATAAAAGTGTCCAAGGTGAACCTGCAAATCCAATTAAGGGTACGCGTTCATTCAGTGCTTGCTGTGTCATTTTTACCGCATCTAATACGTATCCTAAGTGTTCGTGAATGTCAGGAACAATGACTTGTGAAACCTGTTCAGAAGATCGAATGGGATTCGGAATCCAGGGTCCAATACCATCTTTCATTTCAACAGGAATTTGCATGGCTTGAAGTACCACAAGGATGTCACTAAAAAGAATAGCGGCATCGGGGCCTACTTGGTCTATCGGCATGACCGTAATCTCTGTGGCTAATTCTGGTGTTTGACAGCGGGTAAAGAAATCATATTTTGCTTTTAATTTCATAAAATCTGGGAGGTAACGCCCCGCTTGTCGCATCATCCATACTGGGGGTCGGTTTACTGTTTCTCCTTTTAGTGCTTTTAAGAAAAGATCATTTTTGAGCATAGTCATGAGTGTAATAGTGGTGAATACTTAATAGTAGCTGATTTTCGTTTGGTGATTTAGCTACCGAGTAGTTTTTGGTAAATTTGGATAAACTTGCTGCAGTGGTATTGCCAATGCAAAATCCATGCATTCCAGCTTTCCAAGTATTTGATTTAAAATAACTTTTTACCGCAGAGGGACTAAAAAAAAGAACCCCATCAAATCTTGATTCGATTGCTTTTGGGGTGTAAAGCGTATCATAGATTTCATGTAAAATCAAAGGAGTTTCATTTTGAGCCAATACCTTCTCAATTTCTGGTCTTCTTTGCTTTCCGCAGAAAAATGAAAAAGATTCATTTATATGGTTTTTTGATATAAAATCAGCTAAAAATGAAGCATTTTGGCTCATTTTTACCACTTTATGACCTTCTTTCTCTAAAATCAATTTCGTTTTTTCTCCTACACAGAAATAGTTTTTACCCTCTAATTTAGGGCTTATATTAGGTTCATTTAGTGCCAATCGAACTGCATTTTGACTGGTAAAAATGATATTATTATGGACCTTGTTTATTTTAGATGGAATAGGTTTGATTTGGATAAAAGGAAACTCAACTAATGAAAATCCCTGATGAATTAATCGATCTTTAAAATTTGCTGACAGGAGTTTTGTAGAAAGTAAGCGCATTAGAGTTGGGATTTAATTTGTTGCATCAGTTCTTTCCCTCCTTTACTTAAAATTTCCTGGGCTTTTTTAATTCCGAAACCTTTACTTTTATTTAAAGAAATTTGCTCTTTATGGACCAGGGCCTTAGAGCCGTCCAAACTAAAAAGACCCCCCCAGAAGAAAAGAGTGTCCCTCTCCAAATAGGCATAGGCACCTATGGGTGCGGTACATCCCCCTTCTAAGGTGTTCAAGAAGGTGCGTTCAATTTCAGCACAGTATGCGGTTTCAGTACAATTTATTTTTTCTAAAACAGCTCCAATTTGTTTGTTGGTTTTTAAACAGGCAATGCCCACAATTCCTTGGGCAGGTGCCGGTATCATCCAATCGAGTACTTCGTGACGATTGTGAAGTAAATTCAATCGTTCCAATCCTGCTTGAGCAAAGACAGCACCAGACCAATCCGAATGATTTAATTTTTCAAGTCGTTTTTGTACGTTGCCTCTGAGATTTTCAACTTGATGTTTTGGATATTTCCTCAACCATTGTGCTTTTCTTCTTAAACTTCCTGTGCCAATAGAGGATTGGGATTTCCAACTTTTAAATGCAGTATTATATACCATTGCGTCCCAGGGGTTCCCCCTTGAAAGAACAGCTTTTATCTCAATTTCCTCAGCTAAAAGGGTGGGGACATCTTTTAAGCTATGAACCGCAACATCAATTTTATTATTCAGCAATGCGGTGTCTAAACTTTTTGTAAAGATTCCTTGGATACCCATTGTGTATAAAGGTTGTGTAAGGTCTAGATCTCCATTACTTTCAATGAGAACCAATTCAGCAGGATGCCCCTGGGATTGCAATGCGGTTTTTACTTGCTTGGCTTGCCATAAGGCTAATTCGCTTTTTCGAGTACCGATGCGTATCATCCTAACTGTGATTTTCTGGGGTCAGCTGAAAGACTTCATTAAGTAGGGCAACTGTTTTATCTGCTTCTTTTGGATTTGATCTCAAGTATGCAGCAATTTGTCCTGTTAATTTTTGAGCCATTTGGTCTGGACTCATTTCTGTTTCCCATTGACTATCAAAACCCTCTATTTGAGTTAATTTCTTTTTAAAGGCTTTGAGTGTGGGTACGTATTTACGGTGTTCCAGCCAGATGTAAAATTCGTTTTCAACTTCAGTTAATATTTGTTCAGCTTGAGGAATAAATTTTTTGCGCTTTTCGAACGTAGCATCTGTGATTTGAGAAAGTTCATCCAGATGGATTACTTCAACATTGGGAAGAGCGTTGACCTCAGGAGCCACATTTCTTGGAATAGAAAGGTCTAGGATTAGAAGGGGTTTGGTGTTGTGAATTAAATCAGAAGAAACAGTGGGTTTTTGAGCTCCTGTGGCCACAATAAGAACATTGGACTGATGGATTGCGCTAGTCAATTCTCCGTAGGGTTTTACCCTAACAGGGAATTTTCCTGCAATTTTCTCTGCCTTTTCCTGGGTTCTATTAATTAAAACAATGTGATCATTTTGGGTGTGTTTTACTAAATTCTCACAGGTGTTTGCTCCAATTTTACCGGTTCCAAAAAGCAGGATATTTTTTTCAGAAATAGCAGACACGTTTTTTAAAATGTATTGTACTGAGGCAAAAGCAACCGAAGTTGCACCGCTTGATATTTCAGTTTCAGTTTTAATGCGCTTGCTTGACTGAATTACGACATTGATTAAGCGCTCTAAAGGCCCTTGAGCAAGCTGCATTTTTTTTGATCGATAAAAACTTTGTTTGATTTGACCAATGACCTCAAAATCACCTAAAATCTGACTTTCTAGACCTGTTCCTACTCGAAAAAGATGGTGATAAGCATCTCTGTCAGTGTAGGAATATCCAATTTGATCAAAGGCTTTTTTGTCCCCACCAGAATGATCACATAACAAGTTAACTAGTGTTTTATATTCTGAAGTCCAACTGTATAGCTCTGTCCGATTGCATGTATTGATTACTAAAAAGTTTGAAATACCCAATTCTTTTGCTTCAAGAAATAAAGCATGAAGCTGGGTGTCATTCAAACTGAATTGTCCACGCAGGTCAATGTCGGCAGTTTTGTAACTTACCCCTATGGCATGAAAATGTTTGGCTTTAATCAAAAAAGGAAATCGTAAAAATTCGAATACAAAAGTAAGGGAGTAGATAGCTAAAAAATAACGGTAAAAAGGTTTAAAGTACCTTTAAAGGTTTTTTTTATGATTTTTAATCCCTTACTTTGAAAAAGTCCTATTTTTGTGGTACTAAGACTGTTTTATTTAACATTTTGTAGGATTCAAAAATCAAATACTATTTGAATATGGAGGAAAAAAATGACGTTAAAAGTACTTTTGAAGTTAGTGTCCTAGATTCTGGGTTTAAAGTGCTGAGAATTAAAAATGACACACAACAGCCGATTAAAGAGGAATATCCTGTAAATCAAGATTTTATCCAATTTCATTTTTGCTTAAAGGGGCAAATGAATTTTATTTTTAATCAAGGAAGTTATAGTTTTCCAGTAAATGAAGATCATTCAATGTTACTTTTTAACCCGCAAAAAGCATTGCCTATAGCGGTGGAATTAGCACCAAATGCATGGTTGGTGAGTGTTCTTATATCAATTTCAAAATTTCATTCTTTGTTTTCTGCTGATGCAGATCATATTTCATTCTTAAGCCCTGAAAATAGTGCTAAAAAGTATTATGATAATTTGCCTTTTAGTTCATCAATTGCAGTTGTTTTAAGTCAAATTTTGCACGCTAAAGTTCACGACAGCATGAAGAGTTTGTATTTTAAGGGTAAGGTGTATGAATTGCTTAGTTTGTATTTTAATAAAAGCGAAGATCCCTCATTGGAACAGTGTCCCTTTTTGGTCGATGAAGAAAATGTAAGAAAGATAAGAAAGGCTAAGGATATTATTTTAGAGCGTATGTCTGATCCTCCGTCTCTTGAGAATTTGGCAGCCGAAATTGGCTTGTCATTAAAAAAATTGAAAGAGGGTTTTAAACAGCTTTATGGCGATACGGTCTATGCCTATCTTTTAGATCAAAAAATGGAAGAAGCTAGGCGAATGTTGAATTCACAAAAGTTTAATGTTAACGAAGTAGGTCTCAAATTAGGTTACAGTACAGCAAGTCATTTTATTGCTGCTTTTAAAAAGAAATATGGAACCACTCCCAAGAAATATTTAGGTTCAGTATCTTTGTGAAAAATTGTGAATGAAAGGAGTATTACTAGTCAATCTGGGATCGCCAGAGAGTACGGAAACAAATGATGTAAGAGATTATTTAGGTGAATTTTTGATGGATGAGCGGGTGATTGATTTACCCAAATGGTTTCGAAGCTTTTTAGTTAAAGGGATTATCTTAAAAACACGACCCAAGAAATCTGCAAAAGCTTACAGGAAAATTTGGTGGAAGGAGGGCTCACCCCTCATTGTACTTTCAGAACGTCTTCAAGAAAAAGTTCAGAAAAAGGTTTCTGTGCCTGTGGCTTTAGCCATGCGGTATGGTTCTCCTTCAATTCATGATGGTTTAAAAGAGTTGGCAGATCAAGGGGTGACTGAAGTTTTCTTGGTACCCTTATATCCTCAGTTTGCCATGGCTACTACGGAAACGATTCTAGTCTTAGCAGAAGCGCTTAGAAAAAAGCACTTTCCTCAGATGGAATTCACTTCCTTGCCCGTATTCTACAATCATCCTGATTACATTCGAGTGCTAGGAAATTCAATTCAAGAAGCTTTACAAGGTAAAAACTGGGAGCATATTCTGTTTTCTTATCATGGGGTTCCTAATCGACATATTAGAAAATCGGATGTGACAAAGTCCCATTGTAAGATGGATGGAAAATGTTGTTTTAGTGATTCTCCTGCTCATGCCTATTGTTATCGACATCAATGTGAAATGACTACTGTTAAAGTGGCGGAGTATTTAGAACTCAAGGAAGGCTCTTATTCTACAAGTTTTCAATCGCGTGTTTCTATTTTAGGTTCTTGGTTAAAACCCTACACTGATAAAACAGTTGAGGCTTTTGCAAAAGGAGGTACTAAAGAGCTTGCCATTGCTACACCTGCTTTTGTTTCGGATTGTTTAGAAACACTTGAGGAAATTGGAATGGAGGCTGCAGAGGATTTTGAAGATAATGGAGGAAAACATTTACATGTCATTCCTTGTATCAACGACCGTGAGGATTGGGTAAAAGTATTGAGTAGATGGATTGATGAATGGGCACTTAATGAAAGTGTTTCATGAGTAAAAACCTAACGGAGTTATTAGGAACAGATTCCATTCCAAAACTACTAGTTAAACAAGCATTACCTGCTTCTATAGGGATCTTAGTGATGTCGCTTAATATTTTAATCGACACCATTTTTGTGGGACAATGGATTGGCTCTAACGCCATTGCGGCCATCAATGTAGTGTTACCTGTTTCTTTTTTTATTGCGGCTTTGGGAATGTCTATTGGGGTAGGAGGAGCTTCGATTATCTCTAGAGCTCTAGGAGAAAAAAAGCATTCAAAAGCAGAAGCTACTTTTGGGAATCAAATTACATTGACCTTTTTATTGACCATTACTGTTGTTATTTTTGGTTTGGCTTTTGTAGATCAACTAATCCTACTTTTTGGAGGAAAGGGGTCTCTTTTTTCACTTGCTAAAACCTATTATGTCATTGTGCTTTATGGAGTCCCTGTTTTGGCTTTATGTATGATGGCTAACAATACCATACGTGCTGAGGGAAAACCAAAAAATGCTATGTATGCAATGCTTTTACCGTCAGTTTCTAATTTACTTTTAGATTATGTATTCATTAATATTTTTGATTGGGGAATGATGGGTGCCGCATGGGCAACAACCCTTTCCTATGGGGTTTGTGCTTTGTATATCGTATATTTTTTTCTTTCCAAAAAGAGTAGTTTGCATCCAAGCTGGAGTTCTTTTAAGTTACAACCTGCTTTGATAAAAGAAATTTCTTCTTTAGGGTCTGTTACTTTGGCTCGTCAAGCCATGGTGAGTATCACCGTACTCTTGGTAAATAATATTTTATTTTCTTATGGGGGAGAATCTTCAATTGCAGTTTATGCAATTATTAGCCGAATGCTAATGTTTGCAACGTTTCCAATCCTTGGGATAACACAAGGATTTTTACCCATTGCAGGATATAATTACGGGGCGCAAAATGTACAACGTGTTCGTAAGGTGATCAATATTTCCATTCGATATTCTGTAATTTTAGCGACTACAATTTTTCTTTTCATTTTCTTTTTTGCGGAACAGATTCCAGGAATTTTCTCAAAGGATAACGCAGTAGCTACTGAAACTCCTTTAGCCTTACGCTATGTGTTTGCAGCGCTACCAATTATTGGAGTGCAATTAATTGGGGCAGCCTATTTCCAGGCCATTGGTAAAGCCATCCCTGCTTTGTTGTTAACCTTAAGCCGTCAGGGTCTTTTTTTCATTCCTTTATTATTTATTCTCTCTCATTTTTATGGAGTAATGGGAGTTTGGATGGCTTTTCCTGTGGCAGATGTATTTTCTACCCTAATGACAGCCTATTTTTTGAATCGAGCAGTTACAAAACAATTAGTAAAATAATTGTTTTTAGGATTGCCTTTGTTTTAATTTTAAAGATCTAATGCCAGGAGCTTCCTTTTTAAGAAATATATTTTATACTTTTAATTTCATCAATTGACATTATGAAAAATAGTACCTTTTTATTTGTATCCATTTTTATTTCGTTTCTCACCATTCAACCATTTTTTGCTCAGCGAAAAAAGCGAGCAAATCAGTCGAAAATACTGAGTTATCCTGAAAATACTTACGAGTCTCTTTCGTACCGATCTATTGGTCCGTTTAGAGGCGGTAGATCTGCAGCAGTGACAGGTGTTCCTGGAAAGCCAGATTTATATTATTTTGGGGCTACAGGAGGTGGTGTATGGAAAACAGAAGATGGGGGCCAAACGTATGAAAATATTTCAGACGGCTTTTTTGGTGGAAGTATAGGAGCTGTAGCCGTTTCAAAAAGTGATCCCAATGTCATTTATGTAGGAGGTGGAGAAGTAACGGTTAGAGGAAATGTTTCTTCTGGATACGGAATCTGGAAATCAGTAGACGCTGGGAAAACATGGACTTTTTCTGGCCTGCCAAAATCAAGGCATGTACCAAGAATTGTAATTCACCCAACCAATCCGGATATCGTGTATGCAGCTGTTTTGGGGAATATTTATAAGCCAACGGATGAACGAGGGGTTTATAAGAGTATCGATGGGGGCCGGAGTTGGAAAAAAGTTTTATTTTCAAATGCCGACTCAGGCGCATTTGAATTGGTAATGGATCCTTCCAATCCAAGAAATCTATATGCTTCTACATGGAGATTAAATCGAACCCCCTATAGTTTAAATAGTGGAGGAGAAGGTTCTGCTCTATGGAAAAGTACAGATGAGGGAAAAACATGGAATGAAATTAGTTTAAATAAAGGTTTTGCAAAAGGAATCTTGGGTGTTATTGGGGTGACTGTATCTCCAATAAATTCAGAGCGAGTTTGGGCTATAGTAGAAAATAAAGAAGAAGGAGGTGTTTATCGCTCTGACAACGGAGGAACCACTTGGTCCCATATAAATGATAGCCGTGCTTTACGTCAGCGCGCATGGTATTATTCTAAAATTTATGCGGATTCCCAAGATGTCGATATTGTTTATGTGATGAATGTTTCTTATCACAAATCAAAAGATGGAGGGAAGACTTTTCAAAGTAATAATGCGCCCCATGGAGATCATCATGATTTATGGATTGCACCAGAGGATAATCAACGCATGATCATCGCAGACGACGGAGGGGCTCAAATAAGTTATAATGGTGGAGCAACATGGAGTACTTATTACAATCAGCCTACAGCACAATTTTATCGAGTCACAACGGACAATGCATTCCCATATCGAATTTATGTTGCACAACAAGACAATTCTACGATCCGCATAGCACATCGTTCGAGTGGAAGTGGAATTTCTAGTGCTGATTGGGAGGTAACTGCAGGAGGTGAGTCTGCTCACATAGCTGTTGATCCTCTAAATAATGATATTGTTTATGGCGGAAGTTATGGAGGCTATTTGACACGTGTAAATCATCAAACAAAAACAAGAAGAGGAATCAATGTTTGGCCCGATAACCCCATGGGATATGGAGCAGAAGGGATGAAGTATCGTTTTCAGTGGAATTTCCCTATCCTTTTCAGTAAGCACAACCCAAAGAAATTATACACTTTTTCAAACCAAGTTCACGTATCTGAAAATGAGGGACAATCATGGGAAATTATCAGTCCCGACTTGACGCGAAACGATCCTGAACGATTGAAATCTTCTGGGGGACCCATTACACAGGACAATACAGGAGTTGAATATTACTGTACTCTTTTTGCAGCAAATGAATCTCCTTTAGAAGAAGGCTTATTGTGGGTGGGTAGTGATGACGGATTATTGCATTTAACTCGTGATGGAGGTAAAAACTGGACAAATGTTACGCCAGCTCAAATGCCCAAATGGTTAATGATCAACAGTATTGACCCTTCTCCTTTTGATCCTGCCGTTTGTTATGTGGCGGGAACACTCTACAAAACAGGGGATTTTACTCCTTATTTATATAAAACATCAGACTATGGACAGTCATGGGTTAAAATAACTAAAGGGATAAATAAAGAGCATTTTACACGTGTACTCAGAGCTGATCCCTCTAGAAAGGGATTACTCTATGCAGGAACAGAAACAGGAATGTATGTTTCCTTTGATGATGGGGCCTCTTGGGATCCTTTTCAATTGAATTTACCCATCGTTCCGATTACTGATTTGACACTCAAGGATAATAGTTTGATTGTTGCTACTCAAGGAAGAAGCTTGTGGATGATAGATGACTTAACAGTTCTTCATCAATTAAATCAACAAGTAGTTGATCAAGAAGTCACTTTATTTAAACCCAAGGACAGTTATCGAACTCAAGGTAGAAGCAGAAGTTCTTTAACTCAAGGAACCAACCTACCCAATGGAGTTATCGTGCATTTTAATGTCAAAGATTTTGATGCAGCAAAGGATACCATCCAATTGCATTTTAAAGAAAAAGGGGGTGAGCTAATCAAAACATTTAGCACCGCCTCTGAAAAGGATAAATTAGACATTAAAGTGGGTGGAAATCAATTTGTATGGAACACGCGTTATAAAGGGGCTGAACGTCTTGAAGGGATGATTTTGTGGGGAGCTTCTTTGTCTGGTGCTAAAGCAGTACCCGGAGACTATACGGTGAGTTTACAGAAAAATGAAACGGTTATTGAACAATCATTTAGCATTCTGCCTGACCCGAGAGCTGAAACATCTATTGCTGATATGCAAAAGCAATTTGATTTTGTAAATAGCGTAAATCAAACTCTTGATGAAGCCCATCAAGCCATCAAAAACATAAGAAGCATTAATAAAAAATTAAGTGCGTTTGAAACCAATTATGGAAATTTGAATGAAGCAAAAGCGATACTCAAAACCGCTACAGATCTTAAAAATGAATTTTCAGAGATTGAAAAGGCGCTTTATCAAACACAAAATAAGAGTAATCAAGATCCACTTAATTTTCCCATTCGTCTGACAAATAAGTTAGGCCATATAAATAATTTAGTGATGTCCAGCGATTTTCCTCCTACAGATCAAGATAGTGAAGTGAGTAAGTTGCTTACAAACCAAATTAAGGAACAAATGAAACGGTACAACAAATTGGTAAAAGAAGATCTAGAATCTTTCAACAAAACTTTTGCTGACTTGAAGCTAGATTATTTAACATTAAAATAGAGCAATTTGTATTATAATTACATTAAAGCATTACATCTTATCTTTGTAATTACTTGGTTTGCAGGTTTGTTTTATGTACCTCGTCTTTTTATATATCATATAGAGGCGTCTAAAAAGTCAAAAGCGGAAGCAGACATCCTAATTCCTCAATTTAAATTAATGACCAAAAGGTTGTGGTATATTATAACTTGGCCTTCAGCAATTTTAGCAATTTTATTTGCTATTTGGTTGTTGTTTTTGATGCCTTCATGGTTGATACAGCCTTGGATGCACTTGAAACTTTCATTAGTCTTACTTTTGGCCATGTACCATTTGAAAACCCATCAGTATTTTAAAAAACTACAAAAAGACATGATTACACACAGCAGTAATTTTATGCGCATCTGGAATGAAGGGGCGACCCTCTTGCTTTTTGCTATTGTATTTCTTGTTGTTTTAAAAGATAGTTTTCATTGGATCACGGGATTACTTGGACTGGTAGGATTGGCATTTGTTCTCTTTTTGGGAATACGATTGTATAAAAAAACAAGAAAAGACTAATGGCAGTATTTTTTAAGCTTCCCGAAAAATTTTCATTCAGAACTCGACTTTTTGTAGTTATGATTGTCATGCTTTTAGTTTCTGGGGTGCTTATCTTAGGAACCACATCCATACAGTATGAGTCACAAAGAGAGAATTATCATTTAGGGAGATTGGACAGGAAAGAGTCCCAAATTAAACGACATATTAATTATTTGGTGAGTAAAAATAATTTGTTTAACAAACCCGATAGTATTTGGAATCAGTTTAGTGCAGATTTTGAAAAAATCAATTCCATTCACAGCATCAGGTATTCTCTTTTTAAATTGGATGGATCACCGCTTTTAATATACCATACGCCCCTTGAGATTATTGCAAATGATTACCAGTTAGATCAAGTGTTATTAAATAAGATTTCTGAAAGCCAAGCAGGGGTATATTTGGAACAATACAATTCCGATCTGGATAAATTTCATGCCTCATATAGTCTGTTGAGGGATAGTCGAAACCGACCCTATGGAATTTTATTTTTCCCTTATTTTGAGGATATTTCTTTTTCTGAAAACGAATTGAATTCTTTTTTACAGAATCTATATCAGATCTATATTTTGCTATTTTTTGGGGTAATTTTCATAGCGTATTTCTTATCTAAGTATGTTACACGTTCCTTAGAGACCATTAGGGTTAGGATGGCAGAAACGAGTTTGCAAAAAAAGAATGAAAAGATATATCTTAAAAATGCAACTCGTGAAATTGATAGTTTGGTTAATTCATACAATGACATGATCGACGATTTATCGGAAAGTGTTGCTAAACTGGCCAAGACTGAACGAGAACAAGCTTGGCAAGAAATGGCACGACAAGTAGCACATGAAATAAAAAATCCATTGACCCCGATGCGTTTGACCATTCAGAGTTTTCAGCGCAATTATGACCCCAATGACTTAGACAGTAAAAATAAATTAAATGATTTTTCTAATCTTTTGATTCAACAAATTGATACGATGAGCGAGGTTGCTGAGGCTTTTTCTGACTTTGCAAGCTTGCCCAAACCCAATATGAAGGAGTGTGATTTGGTGGAGGTAACCAAAATGGCCGTCACTATTTTTCAGCAAGAGCATATTGTTTTCTCTTCGGATCAAGCCCACATTTATCAAAAGTTGGATCGGACTCAGTGGACTCGGGTGATTACGAATTTAATTCAAAATGCACTCCAATCAGTATCTCCAAAAAAGACACCCCAAATTGGGATACACATTAATGCCGAATCCGATCAAACAATTATTACGATTATGGACAATGGGAGTGGAATTTCTCCTAAGCTAAATGACAAAATTTTTGAACCTAAATTTACTACCAAAAGTTCTGGAATGGGCCTAGGACTGGGGATCGTCAAAAATATTATTGAATCCCATGGTGGAATTATTTCCTTTGTGTCCACCCCTAAGAAAGGAACTACGTTTACTATTATTTTACCGACGAGTGTATAAAAACCTCAGGATATTAGTGATTAGATTTATGGATCCTGCCTGTTTCAAAGAATAATACTATTGCTGCTGAATGATCTTTTAAAGATATTCTCCTTTTGGTTAAGGCATTTTTAAATAAAAGAGATCTTCTTCAGTATCATTGATTGTTTAAAAATGAAATGACTGCTTTTAAACTTTGATCGGGCATTTCCTCCATTGGAATATGTCCGACTCCTTTCATAATTACTAGGGTATCTTTTTGCAGGTCGTTATGGAATTGGTATGCTTTTTCCTTTGGGATGAGATTGTCTTGATCTCCCCAGAGTATCAGGGTTTTCTGTTTGATTGATTTGATTTTTTGATAAGCATTCGTATCTTTTTTAGCATCAAACCGGTCAATAAAAGCCTGACGATTTCCTTCCCTCAGGGTAAGTTCAAAATAACGATCCACCAGTGAATCGGTAACTTTTGTTTTGTCTGCATAAACATTTTCAACACTTTGTTTTGCAATCAAGCGCGGGGTAATGAAGGTGAAAATATTTCTTAGAATAGGCATTTGAGCAATTTTAAATGCCAACGGGACACTCTTCGAACGGTTAGGATATCCTGCAGCATCTATTAAGATCAATTGATCCACCATTTGGGGGTATTGGGCTGTAAATCTCCATGCAATATTTCCACCTAGAGAATTACCTCCAAGGATGCATTTTTCTATGCCACGCGCACTCAAAAATTGTCGGATAAAATTGACATAATTATCTATGGAGTAATCGCGATTCGGAAAAGGTCCCGTGAGGCCATAGGCAGGTAGATCCATTCGGATAACTCTAAAGTCAGACTTGAGTTGTGCTGACCATTCATCAAAGGTGTGAAGGCTTGAACCTGTTCCATGAATCAGAATAATCGGTATTGAATCCCCTGGATCTCCTTCGTCTCGATAATGAACTTCCATTCCGTCAACAGAAAGAAATGAAGAAGGAGGAGGCGCATATTGTTTTTTTAATTTTTCTAATGCAATGTCTCGATGACCATAAAGTGAAAGAATAAGAATTACCAGAAATCCAATACTTAAAAGTAATATTTTGATGATTTTGTACAGTAATTTCATTACATATTGAGTTGAAAAGTCACCTAAGTGTCAGTTAAGAGTATAAGGTACTGTTTTTCGTTAAGGTAGAAGTTAGTTTTGATGCTGTAATGCTTCAACCCCAATACCTATCGTTTTTTCAATAATTTGCAGCAGTTTTTCATTTTTCTCGGGGATGTTTTCCAAGGCAGGGTGTACCTTGATTTTTAAATGAACACCTAGGGGCATTGGAAAATATTTATTTTCTGCAAAGCGCCAGGAATTCCCCACTGAAATAGGAACGACAAGCGCATCGGGCATGTATTGCAGGAGCGACAGGAGACCTGCTTTTTGAAAGGGTTTTGTTTTTCCGTTTCGACTGCGTGTCCCTTCAGGAAATATAACTGCGGAATGTTTTTTTTCGCTCAAGCTTTTTCCGAAATGTTGAATGGCCTCTATTGCTTTTTTTGGATTTTTTCGATCGATGAGTAGTGCGCCTCCATGGCGTAAATTAAAAGAAACACTGGGGATTCCTTTGCCTAACTCTTTTTTGCTAATGAATTTAGGGTGATGTTTTCGCAGATACCAAATCAGCGGGGGAATATCATAGGTGCTTTGGTGGTTTGCAACAAAAATAATTGAGCGGTTAGCGGGAATAGGGTGGGGATGATCAAAAGAAATTCGGGTTCCTAATAAGTTTAAAAACCGCAGCAGAAAAAAATTTAATAACTCAATGGAGTGTTTGTGTGCTTTATAGCCGAATCCGTAAAAACAAACCCATTGGATTCCGTGAAAAAGCAATAAGAAAAAACCAAAGCAGCCATAGAAGACAATACTCATCAAATATCGGAATGCCTTTTTCATGATTGAGGTGCGACCAATAAATTTAGATTAGAAGATCTAGCAGTGGTCGTTATATGCCGCTTTTAGATTTTCTGCGATCATTTCTGCAGGGCGTCCTTCAATGTGATGACGTTCCACCATATGGACTAATTCACCATCTTTAAATAATGCAATGCTGGGAGAAGAAGGAGGAAAAGGAACCATCATATCTCTTGCGCTTTTAGTTGCTTCTGCATTGACTCCAGCAAAAACGGTTACTAAGTTTTCAGGAGTATTTTCATTTTGTAAGGAATAAAAAACACCTGGGCGTGCATTGGCAGCAGCACATCCACAAACGGAATTAACGACAACCAAGGTTGTACCTTGTTTTGCTAGTGCGTTGGAAACATCTTCAGGAGTAAACAATTCATCGAAACCGATATTTGTTAACTCTTCTCTCATGGGTTTTACTAATTCTGCTGGATACATATTTTTTTTTTCAAAGATATAAAAGTAATGTCTTATGAATATGTTTTGTAGCGCGGATTTTATTTGTCAAATTTGTAAATTAAAATTGAACATCAGCATGATTAAATGGGTGGCAGCCTTTTTTGGGTATTATTTATTTCGTTTTCCTGGAGCTATTTTCGGATTTTTTGCTGGAAGTTTTTTGGAAAAATTAGTTCAAGGTTCACGAGTAAATTTTCAAACATTTTCACAGCGTTCAGAACCGGCACAGTTCCAGCTGAACCTTATTGCTTTTGCGGCTATTGTGATTAAAGCAGATGGGCAAGTAAAGGCACAGGAACTCCAATTTGTCCGCAATTTTTTCATTACCAATTACGGTCAACAACAAGCAACTTCAATTTTCGAAACCTTTAATGAACAGGTAAAAAAGGAAACACAAAATATTGAGGAACTGGCACAAGTTTTTATTTCTCAAAGCCGTTATGAAACTCGCTTGCAAGTCATTCATTTTTTGATGGGAGTTGCCAATGCGGATGGAAGTATTTCTCAATCAGAGCTTTCTAAAATTAGGCAAATCGCGTCGGCTTTTGGCATACGTCCTAAGGATTTGGATAGTATTAAAGCGATGTTTGTAAAATCTACTGGAAATGCCTACCGTATTCTTGAAATCACACCTTCAGCAACAGATGCAGAAGTGAAGAAAGCCTATCGAAGTATGGCAAAGAAATACCATCCTGATAAGTTACAGTCCAAAGAACCTGCACTGATCAAAGGAGCACAAGAAAAGTTTCAAGAAGTCCAAAAGGCCTATGAGGAAATTCAAAAAGAAAGAGGGATCTAATGGATACACTTTGGTTTTATTTCGATTTGGGGTTTTGGCATGTAATAGACTGGGAGGGTTTGGATCACCTTTATTTTATTGTTTCCCTTGCAATGCCTTTTGGTTTTAAGGAAAGTAGAAAGTTATTGTTGTGGGTTACTTTATTTACCTTGGGTCATACCCTTTCTTTAGTAGGGAATTTTTATGGTGACTTTTCATTTTCAAGTTACTGGATCGAATTGTTAATTCCGATTACCATCGCCATCAGTGCGGCTTCACTTTTATTACCTCAAAAACTCAATGGAGCTTCAAAAAAGGGACTGTTTTTTCCTATAGTCACTCTGGTTTTTGGAATTGTTCACGGGCTTGGGTTTGGCCGCTATTTTAGTATGTTGATTCCAGAGGATGCCGTTGGACTCTCGTTGTTTTCTTTTGCTTTGGGAGTAGAATTTGCTCAAGCTGTTATTGTAATTGGGGTATTGTGTTTGAGTTTTTTAGTTTTAAAGATTCCCAAAATATCAAAGACACTATGGGAGATTGCTGTTGGGAGTTTTATTTTTATCCTTGCTATTGCAATGATTTTTGAACGAATTTAAAATAAGATTGATTGCTAAATTGGTATCTTCGCTTCAATGGTAAAAGGAAAACAGGAAAAGTACGACAAAGCCTATCTTAAGATGGCCGACACATGGGGTCAACTGTCCTATTGTGAGAGAAAAAAAGTTGGGGCACTTATCGTAAAAGATCGCATGATTATTTCGGACGGATATAATGGGACCCCCTCTGGTTTTGAGAATGTTTGTGAAGATGAAGCGCATTATACCAAATGGTATGTTCTTCATGCGGAAGCCAATGCAATTTTAAAAGTTGCCGCATCCACCCAATCGTGTAAAGGGGCAACCTTATATATAACCCTGTCTCCTTGTAAGGATTGCAGTAAATTGATTCACCAATCAGGAATTGTTAGAGTGGTATATGCAAAAGAATACAAGGATACTACAGGACTAGATTTTTTAAGAAAAGCAGGTGTTCAACTGGATCATGTCAAGTCAATAAATCAATAGTATGAAAACAAATTTCTTTTTTTTGATTTTAATTGTTTTGCTCTCAGTTGCTATTGGGTATGTATTTGGTTCTCATAGAATCGGATTTCCAAATCCAACTTCCATTACGAACCCAAGTGTTCAGAAATTAAATTCTTTGGTTTCTTATTTGACCAATGACTATGTAGATAAAATTAATACCGATAGTCTTGTAGGGGTTGTCATTGAGGGTATAGTGGATGAATTAGATCCGCATTCTGTTTATATTCCTGCAGTTCAACAGCAATCAATTTCTGAGAGTATGCAAGGAAATTTTATGGGTATAGGGGTAAGCTTTTTTATGGTTCAAGATACCATTGCTGTGGTTCGTGTACTGGAGGGAGGCCCAAGTGAAAAGGCGGGATTGAAGTCTGGGGATCGAATTTTAATGTTAGATCAAGACACACTCTATCAAAAAAACCTATCAAGTAATGCGATCGTTTCCAAGCTCAAAGGAAGTTCTGCTGTTCCCATTCAACTTTCCGTTTATCGTAAAAAGTTAGATTCTATTTTCACCTTTAACCTTTCGCGTGGGCGAGTTCCTCTGCCGAGCGTCTCGTCTTCCTACATGATTAATGATGAAACAGGCTACATAAAAATTAATCGTTTTTCGCAAACCACCTTTAATGAGTTTAGCAAAGCACTGTCTAATCTTGTTGATCAAAAGATGCAACATTTAATTCTGGATTTAAGGGGGAATCCGGGAGGATATTTGTTGCCAGCAAAACAAATTGCAGATGACTTTTTGAGTAAACTAAAACCCATTGTTATTGTTGAAAGTAATAACGGGGTTCGGGAAAGAACAGTTGCCTCGTCCACAGGCTTGTTTGAAAAAGGAAGTTTGTATGTCCTTGTAGATGAAAATTCAGCATCGGCCAGTGAAGTAATTGCTGGCGCGATTCAGGACAATGATCGGGGTTTGATTATAGGAAGAAGAACTTTTGGTAAAGGTTTAGTTCAACAGCAAATGCCCTTAGGTGGAGGAGATCAAATTCGACTGACCACTGCACGCTATTATACACCCACAGGGCGTTCTATCCAGCGGTCGTATGATAGCACCTCTAGGGATGATTATTATGCTGAGGTTCAAGAAAGGTACAAAACAGGTGAGATGCAAGACGAAACTCAAATCCCCATCAATGACAGCTTAGTTTTTACTACCCCTAAAGGAAGAAAGGTGTATGGGGGGGGAGGAATTTCACCTGATTTATACATTTCAAACGAAGAGTCTCCTGACGAAATGTGGAACAATTATTTCCTTCGCTCCAATGTATTAAATAATTTTATTTTTTTGGAAATGGATGCTAATCCTCAAAAATATAATTTTGAGAATGCGGCTCAGTTTTTTAACGAACCTTTACCCTTTAAAGAAGATTTTATGGAGGCGTTTAAAACCTATTGTACTGCAAACGGTTTTCCAATAGAAATAAATAATAAAAACGAAGCTATTTTCTTTAACTCTGTAAAGGCCTTCATAGCAATTCAGCTTTTTGGTGAAAATCTTTACAATCGAATTGTGAATCAAAAAGATCCTTTTATTCAAAAGGCTTTAGATGCAATTGGTTCACCCTAACGTTTTTTTAGTTTTTGAGCAACACGTATGGAAAGCAGCAAGATAAGCAGAAGTAAAAAAGCACTAGCAGAAGCCATTACTCCTATAACAGCTACGCTACTTTTACCAACCAACGGATCTGCCCAATTCACTTGAGTGAGATTGAAGATGCAGCCCGCTAAAGCTAAAATCATAAATAAAGGAAGTAGTATTTTCATAACACAAAGATATTCGTTTACAACAGTTGACCGATATTAGAGGTAAATAATTTTACCGCAATCGCTAATAAAATGATCCCAAAAACCTTTTGAATAATAACAATTCCTGATTTTCCCAATATACGTTCGATAAGTTTGGAAGATTTAAGAATGATATAAACAAAAAGGATATTAATCAAAATGGCAATAATGATATTAGTAACATAGAATTCAGCACGCAAAGAAAGCAAGGAGGTCATCGTTCCTGCCCCTGCAATCATTGGAAAAGCAATGGGAACAATAGAGGCTGTCTCAGGAGCTGCATTTCGGAAAAGTGTAATTCCTAAAATCATTTCTAAAGCCAAAAACAAAATAACTAAAGAACCCGCTACGGCAAAAGAGTTAATATCAATTCCGATGAGTTTTAAAATTTCTTCTCCTAAAAATAAAAAGCCGATCATAATTAAAGCTGCAATGATCGAAGCTTTTTCAGATTGAATGTGCCCTACTTTTTCTCGTAGGGAAATAATTAACGGCACACTGCCTAAGATATCAATAACGGCAAAGAGAATAAGACTGGCAGTTAAAATTTCTTTAAGGTCAAACATGGGTAACAATTTTTTGCAAATGTAAATTCATTCTGTAGATTAAGCATTTTTAAATGTGTATTTTTACAGTAAAATAGTTAGCATGCTCGCAATAGAAAACACCCTTGTTTCAGACAATATTATTTCAGAAGATTTTGTGTGTAATATAGCAAAATGTAAAGGAGAATGTTGTGTTGCGGGAGAAGCTGGAGCCCCACTTGAAAAGGAAGAAGTGACTTATTTGGAACAGCATTATTCAAAAATCAAGCCGTATTTAAACAAAAAAGGAATCGCCGCAATCGAGACCCAAGGTGTTTTTGTCAAAGGAATTGATGGTGATTATGAAACCCCTTTAGTTAAAGGAAAAGAGTGTGCCTTTACTGTTTTTTCAGATACAGGAGTTGCTTCCTGTGGGATTGAAAAAGCACACAATAATGGAGTTATTGATTTTCAAAAACCTATTTCGTGTCACCTCTATCCTGTTCGAATTCAAAAATATGATGAAATGACCGCTGTAAATTATCATAGTTGGTCCATTTGTTCTGATGCTTGCGATTTTGGGAAAGCCCTTAAGATTCCCGTTTATCAATTTGTTAAAACGGCACTCATAAGAAAATTTGGAATCGATTGGTATGATGCGCTTGAGCAATACGCAAAAAAGACCTCTTGATGACGTTTTAATGTTTTAGGGGCTTGCCGATGTTTTTTGCTTATATATCACTCATTATCAAATAGTTATTTTTTTTGTGTTTTTTCCCAAATGTTGGCAAAAAGGATCATTTTGTTAAAAACTAGGCATCATTGTGGAAAAGTAACCCTTTCAATTTTGGATACAATTTCGAATCTTTGTTAAAGCAGAATCAAGCAATTTTTAACTAATATTAATACAACAGCAAGATGGCAGCAGTAGAACCTATTCTCCAAGAAAATGAAAACCGATTTGTAATATTTCCAATCAAACATCACGATATTTGGGAGTGGTATAAAAAAATGGAGGCTAGTTTTTGGACTGCTGAAGAGATTGATTTACATCAAGACCTCACCGATTGGAATACGAAACTAACCGCTGACGAAAAATACTTCATCAAGCATATTTTAGCATTTTTTGCTGCGTCTGACGGAATTGTAAATGAAAACCTTGCCGAGAATTTTGTGAATGAAGTGCAATATTCTGAGGCTAAGTTTTTCTACGGATTTCAAATCATGATGGAAAACATTCATTCTGAAACGTATTCCTTGTTGATCGATACTTATGTTAAAGACGATGTAGAAAAAGACCGTCTTTTTAAAGCAATCGAAGTTTTTCCTGCAATCAAAAAGAAAGCAGACTGGGCCTTACGTTGGATTGACTCTGACTCTTTTGCCGAACGTCTTATCGCTTTTGCAGCCGTTGAAGGAATTTTCTTCTCAGGTGCATTTTGTTCCATTTACTGGTTGAAAAAACGTGGCCTTATGCCCGGCTTAACCTTTTCAAATGAATTAATTTCAAGAGATGAGGGAGTACATTGTGATTTTGCGGTACACCTACACAATCACCACCTAGTAAACAAAGTGCCCCCTGCGCGTATTAAAGAAATACTTTTAGATGCTTTAAATATAGAGCGTGAATTTATTACTGAATCATTACCAATTAGTTTAATTGGAATGAATGCGAAACTCATGACTCAATATTTAGAGTTTGTAACGGATCGTCTTTTATCTGAGCTAGGCTTGGAAAAAGAATTTAACGTGACCAACCCTTTTGATTTCATGGATA
>Ga0233444_10000340_pt1 | contig 63952 bp, 50 predicted proteins | sample SI_124_October20_6_FD_182792 | JGI IMG/M metagenome (GOLD analysis project Ga0233444, IMG submission 182792) | Seawater microbial communities from Saanich Inlet, British Columbia, Canada - SI_124_October2016_10_MG | ecosystem: Environmental > Aquatic > Marine > Inlet | place: Canada: British... | reverse complement strand
AGAGCAAAATTATCAAATGCTGTTGGTTATGACGCAAAGGAAGCCCCACGAATTACTCGTGGAATTGTTACTGATAACAAATATGGAATTAGTTTTGGAAATAAGTACAGATAAAGTATTTAACCATCATTATAATTTACAATAATAGTAGATTTTTAAAAATTTTTATACTTTCATTAAAGGCCAATCTTATTGGTCGTTCTATTGCCAGCATCAAAAAAGATGGGTGAAGAGGAAATGCCGACTAACATGAAATTTTTTGCTCATGATACTCTTAGACCATCGCAAAAAGAGATGCTAGAAGATGGCGTAAATACATTAAGAGAAAATGGTTTTTTGCTCGCCGCGGCCCCAACTGGAATAGGCAAAACAGCTGCATCATTGGCTGCTGCATTAAAAATTTCATACGATTCGGTTAATGAAAAAAAAATACTTTTTTTAACAGGTCGACAATCACAACACAAAATTGTAGTTGATACTATAAAGTCTTTAAATGAACGTAAAGTTTCAAATATACCTGACATAAAATTGGTAGATATAATTGGCAGAGAGGGAATGTGTAAAAATATTCAACCACTAACGGGTGAGTGTTCTTGCGAGGTAAATATAGAAGAAGGATCTAGAAAATCTAGAAGGATAAGGTTGGCAAATAGGATTTTAGAAAGTCCAATGCATGTAGAGGAAATTATAGAATTGGCGGAAAAGGTTGAATCTTGTCCTTGGGCAGGTGCAAGATTTGCGGCCAAAGGGGCTAGGGTCATAGTTTGTGATTATAATCATGTATTTATCGAAAATGTAATGGAATTATCTCTACCGGCAATGGGAGTAGAATTAGAAAATACAATATTAATTGTTGATGAAGCGCATAATTTACCAGATAGAATAAGGAATGGCCTAGAGAGAGTCGTCGAACATAGGACATTTGAAGATGCATATAGTGAATTAGAAGAATTCTTAGGTAATAAAGAGAATAAGTTAAAGAAAATGGAAGTAGATAATCCATATGGAAATAAAGAAATTGAAGATATAAGGAGTACTACAAATCAATTGAATAAACTAAGAAAGGAGATGAAAAAATGGTTTAAGTCTAAAGAAGGTTTATTAAAAAATGAAAAAGATATGAAAATAGAAACGGAAGATTTTTTGGGAGAGGTTAATTCTATTTTAATGGAATCATTGGAATTTAAAAATAATAATAATTTTGCCGTACTTAGAAAAATGATAAATCAATTATCAATAGTTAAAGTTGAAAATGATGATTCGATAGATTCAGAAGGCGATGAGACCACAGCATGTTCAAGACTTGGGGAAATGTTAGAGACATGTTTAGAATATATAAATAGTTCAGCATTGGCTCTTGTCATAGATAAAATAGGCGAACGAGATAAAATAATTGTTCGAAGTTTTTTACTAGATCCGGGAGTAGTAAGCGGACCATTATTTGAAAAATCGAGTGGGTCAATAATTATGTCGGGTACACTTTATCCTCCGGTAATGTATTCAGATATCTTACGAATTCCTGATGATAGAGAAGTTATTGCTAAAGAATATAAATCAGATTTTTTATCAAATAGGAGACCGATTTTAATTGCAAGGGATGTCACTACGAAATTTACAGACAGAGGGATGAATAATTCTCACAACATAAGGATGCATATTAAATCAGTGTTAGACAATACAAATGGGAATATAGCGTTATTTTTTCCTAGTTATATGATGTTGGATAATATCGTTAATCATGAGGGGTCTTCTTGGATTCCGTGGTCCATAACTCACCATATCATTGAGAGAAGGATGATGTCCAAAGGAGAGGTTGGAAAAAATGTAAATAAGTTACATGAAAGTAGAAAGAAAGGAGAAAGATGTATACTTATAGGAGTATTAGGAGGAAAATTCTCAGAAGGAGTAGATTATCCTGAAAATATATTGGATGCAGTTATTTGTGTTGGCATCCCCCTTGCCCCCCCAAGTGCAAGGCAAAATGCATTAAAGTCATATTATGAAAAAAGGTTTGGAAATGTCTTGGCATGGCGTTATTCTAGCTCTCAGCCAGCAGTTAATAGCCTGATGCAGGCGATCGGAAGGCCAATTAGAAAGGGAGAAGATAGGGCACTTGTAGTATTATTAGAAAACAGATTACTTAACAGGAATTATAAAATATGTATGCCTAATTCATTACAAATTAGGCAAACTAGCAATTATATAAGAACTGAAAAATTTACAAAATCTTTTTTTGAGCATTTTCCAGAACCTGCAATTAAGAAATAATGAACAATGAGTTAATGCACCTTGGACCTGTGGGATGAGTTGATAACATGGATTGGGAAAGACTGGAAATATCAATTTTAGAATCAGAAAAAGATAGATATGGTACGGATAGTAATGAAGAATTTGGATTAGACATAAACGCAGAAAAAATGCATGATTCGTTTCTAAATAGATTAACTCATTTAAATGATGTTAAATCAAGCCATAACAATATGATATCAAAATTAGCAGGTTCAATGGAAGATGAGAAAGTATCGTTGAAGGAAATACGTAATTTAAGTTTTTTTAAGGATATTTCAAAATCAATAGAAATTAAATCAAATTTTTTAATTCCATTAGAATCTAATTCTCCAAAGGACATAATAGTTGAAATTAACAAAAAACGTACTCATCTAAGAATTATTGTACCGAATACATTCGGAGGTAATGTTGAGGAATTCTTGATTAATGATGATATAAAAATTAGTAAAGGAATTTGGTCCCAAGGTACGTTAGAATTAAGCAATTAGGAATCAGTGACTAAATGTCTAAAATCATTTCATTCTCCCTACTTGGTATTTCCTCTAGAGAGTTGATTTCATTTACTACTGAGGTCAGTGCGAGTGTTGCATTACTTCGATGATTTTCTCCCAAAATATGGCTTGAATATCTGGCTTCTTCGAAAATACGATCTAACGCAATTAGAGATTCTTCGCGTATTTCAGGTAAAGCAGTTCTAATGGCTAACTCAAATTCCCTAACAGTTTCAAATCCTCTCCTTAAAAATCCTCTTTGCATTAATACTTCACAAAGATTTTGATAACAGATAAAAATTGAAGAACGTACTTCATCTCCTGCTGCTAAGAGTTCTGATGCATAACTAAAAATATTTGCAATTTCAGATAATTCAGATTTTTTACGCCGTCCGTATAATATGAAGGAAGTTATGAGTAGAGATAAAATTAATATAGATCCTATTATCAAAATAAATGGACCTAAAATATTCTCAGAATCTGATTCTTCATAAATAATTTCAATATTCCCTTGTAATGCTAAGTTAGATAAGCTGATTGGATCGACAAATATTGAATTAGAACTAATTTGTACATTTAAATCTCCCCAAATTAATTTATCTGATAAGGGTGGCAAGGGCGAAAGGGCCTTGAATTCAAAGTTAAATCTCCCATTTTCATCAGTAAGTTTTGTAGATGAAAAATGAGTTGTAGAGCCATTCAATAATAAAGCAGACATGGAGACATCAGGTAACATTTCACCCGTATCATTAGCCGTTAGATTCACAGAACCTTGCAAAATCCTCTGACCATTAACTAGGTTGAGGTCAGAGAAATCAAAGTCTATTTGGACAAGTACCAAGACATCAATTTGTATAGATGCACCATTTAGATATCTACTTCCATCAGATTCAATAATTAAATCAAGAGTGTTTATTCCAGGCAACATAAACTGTTGTGCGGTAGAAATAATTTGAAAATTTAGCGTTCCAGAGTTGGCCCAAGGATCGGATTTAAGTGGTAAATTACTATTGTCCAAAAATAGATTTATTGATAAATTCTCGAATATACTGAATTGTCCACCTATTTCCCTAGCAAAGCCCTGAATTTTAATAGGCTGAGTACTTGAACTTCGTACTATAGTATGAGTGATTGGTAATATTTCTATTTGAATATCAGAATTAACAAAAGTTGTAATATTAGTATTTGTTGATAAATAAAATAACTCACCAACAAATGAAAACTTGAATTCATGCATTCCTCGAGAAATTTGATATCCCAGAGTATGATTATAATTGAATGTCCCATCATCATTTGACATAATGGTGGAAATCTCAATACCATCCATAAGTACTAATATATTTCTCCCCTGAAGTCCCATTTGGAATTGAGTATCATTTTCATAAAGTCTGCCTGTGAAGTTCCAGTTGTCTCCTCTCGTTGCATATTGAGAACCTAATGATAAAGAAATTTTAGTATGATATGCTACGGTAAGGTTAGTCTCAAAATTTCCTTGACGGTGATAACCTTGTTCTGGACTTAATACTGTGAATGTATGATTTCCAATCTCTAAAGTTTCAGGAATAATATAGTCATAATACCAATATCCTTCGTTATCAGATGTAGTTATGCCAATTAATACACCATCTACAAATAATTCTAATGTGTGATTAGAGAGAAAGCCATCCTGAAGGTTATCTTTAACCAACCCACTAATTTCTAGAATGTCTCCAACCGCGATAGGTTGTAGTTGATTAACAATTGGATATACTGGCCCATGAACAATAAATACAGTTGATGAATTTGATGGGAGTATGAATTCTTCACCCATGAATTCTACGGAAATTATGCGTGGCCCTAATTTCATATTTGGAGAAATGGGGACATATATACTAAAAAATCCTGTCTCATTTACAAACAATTCTGTCAGCAATTGTTCGTCAATATATGCATTGAGGGGTCTATCAGGAATTGGTCTATTAACTAGATCAGTAAATTGCCCCTCAATCAAGACGAGATCATTACGATCGACATCCGTAATTGACGTTGTAATAATAACCTTTGATACCTGAGATATATTAAATTCAATTATATCAGATGAAGGTAAGTAATATTCGGGATTCAAGGAGTCCCCCTGGCCCATTGGATTGACCCAAGTAAAGCCTCCTAGAAATTTCATTGTAGCCTTATGTGAACCGTAATTAATATCTTCCGGAATATCATATACAATACTCCATGATCTTGTAGTTCCATTTGATTGGGTTGTATAAAGGGGACCTACGTCAATATCATCTATGAATAGATGTATGATTCCTCCGGATGGAGATTCATCAGTAAATAGACTATCCGAATGTTCGTCGGTAAGAATTCCTGAAAATATAATTTTCTCACCGGCTATAAATTCACCTTCCACCACCAATACATTCAAGTTAGTTGGAGCCAAAATAATTATTCTCGTCCATGCTTCATCTCCAAGAAGTCCAATAGTACTATTTATTCCATTAAATGAAACAGTTATTTTCACAGGACCAACTTTTGTAAATTGATCTATGTTTAAAATAGTAGTCGAAAAACCTTCTAAATCAGTATTAGATGTACTTACCAGCAGTCCTTCAATACTTACATCATAAGGAACAGATGGGACTGGGTTACCCGCATTATCAATTATTGAAATATTAATAGCAACTGATTCTCCCCTAATTGTCCTGCTATCTGAATCCAAATCTGAAGGATCTAAAATTGTGAGCAATGAGTATCCTTTACTACTAAAAATAGAGAGATTTTCACTAGAGTCATAATAGTTAACATCTGGAGTGTAAATCACTTTTATTTCATTAACTCCACGAGAAAATGTCAAATCTAATCTGATAATTCCACTCCAGTTACCATCATCAGAAAAGGATAATGAAGAAACAGTAAAGGTATCTGATTCATCATTTATTGAAAATGTTAATGCAGGAGATAATAATCCTCCCTGCCTATTTGTTACTGAGCTTCCATTACTAGAAATTAATGAACCAGTAATGTTAAAGAATTCGCCAGGCAATGGATTTGCAGTGATTGGATATATTTGAATAGAGGTTGATGATCTGATAGAAATTGTATTAATTACTTCAAATATAGAGTTTAAAGTACTTGAACCATTAAAAAATAGAGTTACATTTACAAGCCCTAAAGGATGATTATTAGGTATTAGGAAATCAAAATTTACATTCCCTTGATTATCAGTAATATTATCATCCAACCAAGTTTCATGAAATTTAGCGGCTACTTGAAGACCGTTTAAATTAATGTTATTGTCGCTAAATTCCACAAGTCTTCCACCTATTGTTACAGATGTTCCCCTATCTATAACTGTATTAATTAAAGGAGTAGTTTCTATAAAATTAGGAATTCCCCGAACTAATATACTAGTGTCTCCAGTTCCAGATAAATAGAATGGGCTGGAATCGTTTACTACACTAATAATTAGAGTTCTGACTCCACTAGTTACGCCGTTACCCAATACATCCGTAGGCACCGAAACAGTAAAACTACCATTATTACTAGTGGTGAAATCAGTAATTAAAATTTCATTAGGATCATCTAAAAAGAAAATTTCTATTTCAACTGGGCCCTGCACGGTCCTGTTTGCATCAACAGAATCCATCACTCTGCCGGAAACTGAGAAATATTGTAGAGCAGTGACTTCAGCAGGTATTGAATCTATTTCAATTATACTTCCCACTCGGACAGTTAAGTTGGCATAATCTTCACCTTCGAGCCATCTTCCTGCATTAATATCAGTCAAATTATCATCTATATCATCAGGCGCTAAAATTCGAATTTGATAATAACCTGGTACTGTATCAACAGGAATTGTTGGATCAAATAGTACATTACCATCGGAATTTGAAATAGTAGAATCAAGTAGTTGTTGAGCGTTGCCCCCCCAGTCAAAATATAATTCTACAGTAATATCACTTAGTCGAGATGAATCAGCAAAATCACTGATTGATGCGTTTAAATTTAGAGTATCGCCTGCGGTGACTATGGCTACTGAAGAATTTAATTCGACGATGAATTCAGTTTGTATTCCTGCATTTACTAAAACGGGGGACGTGTCTTGGTAAAATATACCCCCAGCTGGAGGATTTAGATTAAAATCTAATTCTAAGTATAATTCATAAGCTCCTGAACCAACATCACCAGGCATTATGAAAGATAGGTTATATTCACCTGTTTGCATATCTATCCAATCGCTAGATAAGATGTAAATAGTTGGAGGAGAAGGAAAACCATCTGGAGTAGGGGGCAAATCTGTTGGGACATGTAGTGACAAAGTTATGGAAGAGTTATTTCCAATAATTGGATTATTTGACATTATATCATTAGTAAAACCGGTAACCCAATTTTGAGAAGATAGGTTGCCCCCTTGTGACCATTCAAATCCTAAATTAGTAGTAACATTACCCCTTCCCTTTATCCTTATTTCATCAATAGAATTATTTGGATTTAACCATTTTGAACCATTATAGAACAATGACCAATTATAATCATCCGGAATAGTGGCAAGAGCGGGAGTCCAGGCTACTAGTAACTTAGGAGTAATTGGGTCAGTAATATTCCAAACTTCTTCGCCATTAAATTCTAATCTATAATCGCCTTCAAAGTTTGCAAGTGAAGTACCCGTATGATCAGTCAATATTACGTCTACTTCTGCAGCTATACCTCTCATTTTTGAAGCCAGAGAATAGTTGAAAAATATATCACTCCTAATTCCAAAAATATCAGTAAATATTTCCTGATCATTAGAATTTAGAAGATCTGCATCAAATCTGATTCTTACTTCGACTGGCCCAGCAGGAATTGGAACTTCTGAGGCATTAAATAGCCAATTAATTGAAAAATTACCTGGCTCATCAATCCAAGAAGAATCGTTTAGTTGCCATGATTTAATATTGATAAACGGGCCATTAAAATCGGATTTACGCATATCTAAATATATAGTTCCATTAAGTGCATCTTGACTTAAGCCCCTAGTTAATACTGAGCCATTTAAAAATATATTTGAGTTAATATCAATGATGGAGTTATTAGAATTTATACTTTCTAAAACTACAGTCATATTCGGAGATGGAGTTACTTCAAACATGAATGAATATATATTAGGCATTGCATGATAAGTTGGATTAGAGTCATTATTCATATCATCTTGATGCCATCCAGAAAACTCTAATGAAGCATCAATTAGCCCCAAAGGTTCTTCATCTTGTAATGGAATTATAAATTCAAAATATCCTCCGGGCCCTACTTGACTAATTAATTCCACATTACCATCTAATGAAGTAGAATAAATTAATTCTAATTGTAAATTATCAACTATAGTCGGATCTATTTTAGGATCGTTTTTCCAAGATATTTGACCAGAAACGGTTGTATTGACTCCAACGCCTATCATTGGTTGATCAACAGGGAATGGATCAAGAATAGATAAATTAACATCATCTGTTATGTTAATCGTCCAAGAAAATGAAATTCCTTGGTTTCCAACATAATTTTTCTTTGAAGTTTGAATAACTAAAGAGGCGTAGCCAGGACTTAGAATTTCAGATGGCAATCCAGATAAATTAAAAAAACCATTTGAATCAGAAGTTGTAGTTGCGACAAGATATTCAGGAATTGCTGCGGATCCAGGTATATCGAATATATCCAGTGGCGAAACCAAGTACAATGAGAGTGTTATATCAGATACGGTAGTAGAATTGCTAACAAATTGCAATGTACCTTCAACAGAAATATTTTGGCCAAAATTCAAATCCCGTTTAAGGGAATCTGGAGACCATGATGCATCTAGTACCTCAACTAAGGACATTGGTGGACATGCTTCAAAGGGAATCCACCCCAAATCTAAGTTTCCCTGATTTTGATTAGTTTGTAGATGTACTTCTGCCCACCATGTAAAATCACCTCCATAAACGTCATATGATTTACCAGTCCAATCACCTCCTGAAAATCCCGTAACTTTTCTAGTTGGCATTCCTGCATGACGTAACATGACTGTAAATAGGGAGGTAAATTCATCGCAACTTCCTTCAAATGAAGAAGTTAAAATCCAATTTGAAATATCGCTATCCATACCGGAATTATTGGGCCTAGAAGATCCATCGTGATTGCGTAAAAATGTTATAGTTTCATTACCATTAATTATAAAATCTTGAATAGCGATAATTTTATCCCATGCTGAAACAGCTCCAGAGTCATTTATTATTTGCTGAGTTATATTATTTACTTCAAGGCCATAGTCATTCAAGTATGATTCTGGCAAAGATGTGGCATAACTACTTCCAGAAAAAATTGTCGAATTATCCCTTATTTGGGTGCCAAGTATTATTTCTGGTGCCGAAACGTATAAATTCTCGATATTAGAATTATCAATAATGATGTCGCGAGTATAATTTGAAAAATTTAATCCTGCAGAAGCATCGGACCAACTGACAAATTCAAATGAATTATATGGGGATATTAATTCAATTCCGGGAGACATAATTCCATCTTGATAAACTAATTGCCAATCAAGGGCAGAAGAAGAGTTCCAAAAAGAAGGGTCGGCTACGCCTTGACTTATGTTCGAAGATGGCGTAATAAGAGTATTTCCGATGAGGCTTGAATTTACTCCCCATGAAACTCCTGTATAACTATCATATGTGTGCCACCTCCAGTAATGTTTCATACCTGTGTCAAGGCCTGATGAGAGATTAAATGCTGAAAAGAATAATGAATTATATGAGATATCATCCGAGGAATTGAAAGGATCCGTAGGTGCATCCACACAATCATTAGTCCAAAAAGATTCAGGACACTCTTGGCCATCAGGAACGCCTCCTCCATCCGTATCAGGATCTAGCCAGTTTGTCCCTATATCTTGTTCAATAGTATCAGGAATTCCGTCACCATCGGTATCTGTTGGATTAATGTCATCATTAGGATTATTTTGAGGATTAGTACCGTCGAGGTATTCTTGACCATCAGTAACTCCTCCATTGTCGGAATCGGATTGGTTCCAAAGTGTAATATAAGTATCTTGAGTCAAATTTCCTTGAGTAATCCCAAACGACAAACTGCAGCCAGTATTGTTTTCAAAATAATTATTCAATCCATCCATATCTGAGTCCAATATATTGTCGCAAGGCTCCAAGGGATCTGTTAAATTTTGAATTTCAGATAAATCATTTACCCCATCACCATCCGAATCTGACATATTTATATTTGAGATGTACCCCCATGTTCCAACTAATTCTTCCCAATCTGCCAATCCATCTGAATCTAAATCAGAGTAATCGTCGTCGCAATGAGGATCATTAATTGCCCCGGCAGTAGCATTCCAACACCATGATCCATTAGTAATAATTATAGTTGAAGCTCCTAATGGAACATCTAAATCAACACCTCTGAGAATATTACCAGAAATACTTACGAATCTAAATCCCGTTAAGTCACCTGAAGTGTTATTATAATATGCCATTGGATAATCAATTTGCCTCCAGTCAATTGGATTTGGATTAATCCCCTCAGTGGAATTAAGAGTTAGTTCTTTAGTAGATATGTCATAATTTAATATTGAAAATTCTAAATTTACATATGACATGCATGGATCCGTAGCTCGCATGAAATCAAGTTCTTCTCCATCGGTAGCACCTCCTCCATCACTATCAGCTAAATTCCATAATGTACAAGTTAGGTTTTCTTCCCAATTTTGCAATCCATCGCCGTCGAAATCACCATCATCTTCTATCCGAGTAGGATCTGTTTCTCCAATGTCGATGAGCCCATTCCCATTTAGATCTTCTTCGCCATCTTCAAGGTAATCCCCATCAGTATTATTGTCAAGTGGATTGGACCCTTGTTCTGGATCTCCATACTGGCCATTTACTTCAATACCATCATTTATTCCATCTCCATCTGTATCTGGTGATGTCGGGTCTGTAAGTAGAGTCAAAGCTTCATAGGAATCATTTAATCCATCTAAATCAGTATCATTATTTTGAGGATCAGTTTGCGTTATTCCATCTACCTCTGCAGTCAGAAATTGACACCCCCCGGGACCTAGTCCCAGCATCGGATTACAAGGAGATGTTGTAAAAGTAATATTATCGGGACCTGGTCTAAAATATTGAGTCGGAGGGAATGTAGATCCATTCCTTGTATTCCAAGCAGGGTTTACATATTCATACAAATTAATTAAGCCATCATTATCTGGATCTCCAAAAGTACCATCCATATTCGAGTTTGAAGTTGGATCTAAGTTGTGTGCAACTTCCCACCCATCGGGCATTCCATCTCCATCCGTATCCCAGCCATTTCTATCTTCATCTATTAGTCCATCTCCGTCATCGTCATCAGATGAACAATCAGCATCTCCATCATTATCATCATCAAAAGAGTCGACTAATCCATCCTTATCATTATCAAAAGAGTCGGTGCAAATATTCCCCAATGGATCTTCATCAAAACCATCACTGCCAGACCCTTGTAGAAGTTGCATTGCGCTTTCTTCATCCCAATTACTAACAGGAACGGTGCCATTCCACCATACGCCATTATCCAATACATTTGGAGTTCCTGAGAAATCCCAATTTGAAGGAATGGAATATAAATACTCATTTAAATTGGTCAAAGAATCTAAATCTGGGTCTCCTGTAGAACCATTGTTTCCTACTGAAGATAGTGGATCAAGACCATATTGCCATTCCCAGCCATCAGGTAAACCATCATTATCAGTATCAAAATCTTGTGGCTGAGTATTAATAAAAAATTCGATACCATAACTCAACCCATCGCCGTCTTGATCAGTAGTTGCCATAGCTTCCCATATACCATATTCCATGGCTAGAAAACTTGAAAAAACCATTATGATACTAAAAAATACTGCTGATTTCTTTTTTCTAATGATTATATTTGCATCAGAATTATATAAAATCCCATTCATGATGCTATCCTCATTTCAAGGGGGTTATATAATGGTCTTAAGAAGAATGGAGCGTCGTTCGGACAGTTGATGATTTTTATACAAGTTCGATGTCTTCTTCCTCATATCTATCTATCGAGTTATCAATCATCTCCAAAATTGGTTCTGGAATTTCGGTCATTTGATCTACTTCAGCATTATTATTTTCCGTAGCAGATATCATCTCCAAGTAAGCCATTTGAGCAGCCCATTTTCTTTTATTCATGCGGCTTTGAATACCTGCAAATAATAGTAAAACTCCGACTAGACCTAAAATCATAGTTGATAATCTCGGATGAGTCAATTCATTTAGTATTATTTCAGTTACCGATGAAATTTCTATAACTGCATCTAAAGTGAATTTAGCTGTGTAATCATCGGAAAAACTTTGCTGAGTATCAAGAGGTGATGCAGAAATTATGATTGGTATCTTATCACCATTATTAGAATTACTAGGGACAGTTATATCAATTGTAAAAGTCTCTTCTTCGAAAGCCCCTAGTTCTATGAGTGGAGATCCTGATTTGCCTTCTATTGAGATAATCCAACCATTGGCTTCGATATCAGAATTTAATAATACAGTCATTGGAGTATTTGCCCTGTTTCTGACCTTCATCTGAATTGAATATGATTCCCCAGGAATAAAGCGAGATACGGGAGATACTTGGACAATCTCAAAATTTGGTTCTGAAGCTTCAATCTCAAATGTCATAGGCAAATCAAAGTAACGAGGGTTTTCATCCTCAGTATCTTCTATTATTCTGAGATAAACAGTATGATTGCCCACTTCTACTTGATTTGTCAATGTTACCGTTACAAATACTTCAGTATAATCATTGGGTCCAAGAGTAACTCTTGGGACAGAGTTGCCATCTTTATCTTTAATTGTAAATTGCCACTGACCATAAAGAGGGTTTAAATCCAAATTTTTATTTAATGATGCTGGGTTTTGAATTCTCCAAAGAGTAGATGGTTGATCATTTTCCATAGTATTAAGAATTCTGGCTCTTAAATCCACAGTTGGTTTATCCATATCTGGTGCGCATAAAGAAACTTCGATGTGCCCCAAAGGAGTACCATCACAATCTTGTGAGATTTCAGCCCTTATGCCAAATGTTCTCTGAATAGTGAAAATTATAGTAGATCTCAATGAGGCATTGCCTTCACTGATTATTTCCAATTCTATCTGTCCAATATCTGAGTCCTCCCTATCGTCAGAGGGCTTTACACTAAATTTTAGAGTTTGAGTAGAGTGTCTTTCCAACAATGATATGTGAAAGGTTCCATCTCCTTCATCCTCTAGTATTCGTTCTCCTGTATCATTATCGAATAGTTGAAAAATAGCTTTTGAACGTTTTAGAATATCAATTCTAAATGAGTCTGCATCAAAACCAGTATTAAAAATCTCCAACAAAAATGGATTAAATTCACCATATTCTACATACCTTGGTATATCTTGGTCAATTGCATCACCTCTGGTTGAATTTGCTATTGCAATATCATGTTCTTCAGACCAAAGAGAAATTTCGGGAGGTTGGTAAACATCGATTTTTTCCAAATCCAATTCAAGATTATCTTGATGGACAACTGTTGGAACCCCTTCTACTGTTGCTTCTGCAATTGCTCTTATTTTTATTTTGCCCGGCGTAGTACTTAGATCATCGGGTGCAGTAATTGATAGAATTGGATTTAATACATCGCCCCCTTGGCTTAATGTGTAACCACCAGGAGAGTCAAATTCTACAAGCCATGAGCTCCCTAAATTTGTAATAACTTCCAGTTTAACTTGCATAGATTTAGTTGAGTCTCCTCTGTGGACTAACTGGAGAGGGATGGGCGTAGTCTCGCCTGGTGCTATAAATTCAATATAATTATCAAATCGGTGATTTACTGCTACCCCCCATTGTAGCATTTTTATTGTTTCATGCTCAACAACAATTGTATTACCTTGAATGTCTGAGACTTCTAATTCGATTGAGTAATCGCCCGATGGAAGGCCGCTCGGATACGTCCAAATATATTTTCCAAATATTCCTGCATTAGTATCTTCAATATCTTCATTATTTTGACTTTGGATTTCTTTATCAATACGGTAAACGCCATTTGGATCCCTCATCAAAAGTTGAACATCGGCGATGTCATATCTTCCAAAGGCACTTTTTACATCAAAAGTGAATTGCATTGTCCTCTCAGAAAATATATCATTTGGGTACCATTTTAATTCAGGACCTTCAATTAATTCAGAACCTTCTCTTTGTAAAAGAACAAGGCTATCAGCTATTGCATTGGCATTAACTTCCATACTTGAAAATCTATTGGCATCGCCATCAATTTCATTCCATGCAATTTCAGCTTCACAAGAGGAGAATAATCCTCCACCATCGCAATTATCCATTGATGCTTCTATGATAATTTCTAATCTTTCATCTTTAGAAACAGAAAATTGTTCCCTAGATCCGACACTTACTTCAAACACCTCATAATCGAAATCATCACAACTACTTCCTATTCCAGAATTGCAGGCATCAAATTTCAATGTAACAGAACCTATTGTGGAGCCAGATGCTTTCATAGTAACTGTCCAATCTACAGTAGAACTACTAGGCCCTGAAGCCCTTATGAATAAATTTAATGGAATATAATAATTATTACTACCTTGTAAACTACGTGTTGAAAAGTCCAAGGCAGACCTAAGTTTAGCCGTAGAGAATTGAACAGCGTTATCTAATGCATCAGCAGTTGATTGCCCTCCATCTTCTGGAATTTTAGTTGTAATTAATCCATCACCATCGGAGGAGCCATTATCATCGTTTTCCGCAAAATATAGCCTATACAAATTATTATCTTGAGAGTTTTCATATCTTTCGTTTTCTTGGTAATTGAGTTCTAAATTAGAGGTTGATGCGATATAAATCGGTGCTAAAATTAATAATGCGAGAAACACAGCGATTAGAGTACTTTTGTTACGTCCAACTGATGTATAATAGTTCTCCATAGCCACCCGATATAATGAGATTGTTAAAACGTTCGGGATAATAGTACTACACATGCATCAAATATTGCACTAAATTATCAGTTCGATTCAAAGCAGGAAGCCTCGGCGCTTAGCCTGCTGGGATACCCGAGCGGTCAAAGGGGCCGGACTTAAGCTCCGGTGGCAAGGCCTTCGTGGGTTCAAATCCCACTCCCAGCACCATTTTATGTATAATTACTTATTTCTTGACATAGAATATCCTATTTTTCCAGATTTTAAAATATCTATTTTTGATATTACTAACGTAGCACCTCGGACTTGATTAGGAGACAATACTTCATCCATAATACATTTGCCCAAAGTCTCAAGAAGAGAAAATCTATTATTATCAATTATTGAATCTAATACATTTATAAGATATTCATAATTAAGAACATTATTAATATCATCATCTAATGCAGTATTTAGCATAGATATCTTGACATATAGGTCAAAACTCAGTCTCTGAGGAACGCCCTTTTCATAATCATGTATACCAATATCAATATTTCTTATTACATCTTCCATGAAAATCATATCAAAAGATTTATGATCACTAATATTTTGTGTAAATATATTATCCTTTATCAATATTAATCCTCCGTTTCAAATAGAACATCTCGCTTCCTTGACAAGAATCTTTCTCCGCAATCTACATAGATAATTTGGCCAGTTATTGCCCTTGCACTTATTAAAAATGATACTGCTTGTGCTATGTCACTTGGGCTTGGCCCAAAACCTAAAGGGGATTCATTTTGAGCTTTATTAAAGCCAATTATAGATTGATCATCACTAGGAATCGTATGCCCTGGAGCTACTGCATTGATTCGCATATTGGGGGCTAGGCCACGAGCAAGAGCATCAGTTAATCCCAATAACGCATATCTAGATGCAGTATATGATATATGGTCCGCAGATGGATTAGCAATCTTCTGATCGAGGATATTTACAACCGATGCTTTTTTATCATTTTGAGTTACTTTTGATAGTTCTTTAATTAATAAAGCAGGCGCTTTAGCATTAATATTCATGTGCGAATCCCATAAATTAGAGGTTAAATTAGATATATCATCATAAATAAACATAGATGCATTATTAACTAAGCCAGAAATTTTACCAAGACTAGATTCAACTTCATTGATTAAATTTGATGCAGAGTCTGAATTCGAAAGATCGGCATGAAAAATTTCAGAATTCCCTCCTTCAAAATTTATCTTATTTGATAATTCTAGTGCTGCTTGACGTGAATTATTGTAATGAATAGCGATTGAATATCCTTCGGAAGCAAGCATTAAGGAAATGGCCCTACCAATTCTTTTTGATGCCCCTGTAATTAATACTGTACCGCATTCCATAGTTTGCCGTGTATCAGTTGCTTTTTACTACTTTTAGTTTAATTCGTAGAATAGATATGATAATGGTTAACTTTCAATGTCTACTCGGAACAACAATGGGTCCGCGACTACCAACAATTGGGTCGGAATCATCAGAAGATACATTAGCCTTAGATAAACACAAGCTTACTGCATTGGAAAGAAGGAAAATGAATAGAAAAAGACTTCCTGAATGGTTCAAGACCTCATTACCAGTAGGCAAGGCTCAAGAAAGATTTAATGAAGCAAAGAATAATGTTCGTGAACATGGTTTGAATACAGTTTGTGAGGAGGCTAGATGCCCTAACATTCATGATTGTTGGGGCAGAGGTACTGCTACATTTATGGTGGCTGGAGAAGTTTGTACCAGAGGATGTAAGTTTTGTGCAGTTGGCACAGTAAAAAATCCTGAAAAATTGAATAAAGACGAACCACAAGAGTTAGCAGATGCCATTAGAAGAATGGATTTAGATTATGCAGTTATCACTGTTGTCAACAGGGATGATTTAGAAGATGGAGGTGCAAATCATTACAGAGACTGTATAATTTCAGTAAAAAATACTACTCCAAATGTGGGATTAGAACTTTTATGTTCTGATTTAGATGGTAATTTAAATGCATTGAATATGTTATTAGACGAATTGCCAATCAAAGTTTTTGCCCATAATGTAGAATGCGTAAGACGCCTAGATTCTAAAGTTAGAGATCCTCGAGCATCTTTCTCACAATCCCTGAAAATACTTTCTGAGGCGAGAAGATTACGACCCGATATTAAAATCAAAACGAGTATAATGGTAGGATTAGGCGAGAATGATGATGAAGTTATTGAAGCAATGAAAGAATTAAGAAATATTGGAGTAGACATGATTACGCTTGGGCAGTATCTTCAGCCTAGTATCAAACATATACCTGTATCTCGGTTTCCTAACCCTAGTCAATTTGCAAAATATGATTATGAAGCTAGAAAGATGGGTTTTTCTGCTGTTGCGAGTGGCCCATTAGTAAGATCTTCCTACAGGGCAGGTTTACAATGGGAAGAATCGGAAGGAAGAGGGCGCGTGTCAACTTTAGATAAAAATGGATCAGCAATAAGTAATATTCTTTATGAGGGCCAATTTGGAAATTAGTTCTCCAAAGAATATATTATAACTAAGAGGCTGGGGTTAGTATATGTCAAGCGAGGAGGAAGGAAATATCACCATTCATGTTCCTGACGCTCCATTTAGACCGGGAGATAATCCAGTTTTTGATAAATGGAAATGGTCTCCTGATGATCTGAAAAAACCCCCAATTGACTGTGGATCAGAAGAAACATCTGCCCATTCCAGAGGACTAGTCAGAGTAATAGATGATGAAGGAATGGCATATGGAGATTGGGATCCAAATCTGGAATATAAAGAAATATTACAAGGATTAAAACATATGGTGAGATTACGTATATTTGACGATAGAATGATGAAAATGCAGAGAACTGGAAAATTATCTTTTTACATGCAATCATTAGGAGAGGAATGTATAGCAATAGCACAAACTATGGCGTTAGAGGAACAAGACTGGATATTTCCAACTTACAGGCAGCCAGGTGCTCAATTTGTTAGAGGTAGAAGTATGGTGAGCATGATATGCCATTGTATTGGAAATGTTGAAGATAATGTAAAGGGAAGGCAGATGCCAGTTCATTATACTTACAAAAAGGGCAGGTTTATTTCAATTTCTAGCCCAGTAGGTACTCAATTTAGTCAAGCAGTTGGAGTAGCACTTGCATCAAAATATAAACAATTGAATGAAGTTACTATTACTTGGATTGGCGATGGTGCTTCTGCAGAAGGTGATTATCATTACGGGCTTAATTTTGCTAGTGTCTATAAAGCACCAGTAATATTAAATGTAGTAAATAATCATTGGGCGATTTCTACTCACTATAATATGGCGAGCGGATCGACAAATTTTGCCAGTAGAGGGCTTGCATATGGGATACCATGCTTCAGAGTAGATGGAAATGACTTTTTAGCATTATATTCAGTTACTAAGTGGGCCAGAGAACGAGCCGAAATCGGATTAGGTGCGACACACATTGAAATTTTGACATATAGGACCGGAGCGCATAGTAGTAGTGATGACCCATCTAGATATCGGCCCTCAAATGAACATGAATTTTGGCCCGGTGGAGATCCTATAGAAAGATTAAAAATACACCTAATAAAGAATTATGATTGGACAGATGAGAAGCATTTACAATTAGAGAATGAAATAGATTCGGAAGTAATTTTAGCATATAAAGAAGCCGTTAAACATGGAGATTTAGCTAATGGTCCATATCCATCATCAGATACAATCTTTACAGAAGTTTATGAAAATGTACCATGGCACCTGCAAGAACAATGGGATGAAATGAATAAATGGAAGGTGGATTAGTTGGTTGAAATGAACATGGTACAATCAGTTAATAGTGCACTTAGTAATATGCTAGAAAAAGATTCAGATGTGATCCTATTTGGTGAAGATATAGGATATTTTGGTGGCGTATTTAGAACAAGTGATGGATTACAAAGTAAATTTGGGAAGCATAGAGTTTTTGATTCACCATTATCAGAGGGAGGCATAGCTGCAACAGCATTTGGAATGGGAATAAATGGATTAAGGCCAGTAGTAGAAATTCAGTTTGCAGATTATATATTCCCTGCATATGACCAAATAGTTAATGAAATAGCAAAAGTTAGACATAGGTCAGGTGGAGAATTTTGGTGCCCAGTTACATTTCGTACACCGGCAGGCGGAGGGATTCGAGGAGGGCATCACCACTCTCAGTCACCAGAATCACAGTTTACTCACACGCCAGGATTAAAAGTAGTCTATTGCTCTACACCATACAACTCAAAAGGATTATTAATTAGCGCCATTGAATCCAACGACCCAGTAATATTTTTTGAACCCAAACGATGCTATCGAGGGCCATTTTATGGTGATCCTCATAATGTACCTACTTGGAAAGGACACTCAGAAGCCGAAGTTCCTGAGTCACACTATAATATTCCACTGGGCCAGGCAAGAATTGCAAAAGAAGGAACAGATTGTACCGTAATAGCATGGGGGACGATGGTGCATGTAGCAGAAAAGGCAATAAAAGATTCAGGAATTAGTTGTGAATTAATAGATTTACAGACCCTTATTCCATGGGATAAGGAAACTATAGTAAATTCTGTAAAGAAAACTGGTAGATGCGTCATAGTTCATGAGGCCCCTAAAACCAGTGGTTTTGGATCTGAATTATCGGCATCAATACAAGAAAGATGTTTTTACAATTTGGAAAGCCCCATAGAAAGAGTAGCAGGGTGGGATACCCCTTTCCCTCATACTACAGAGTGGGATTATATGCCTAGTCCAGCACGAATAATTGACGCGATTAAAAAAACACAGGAGGAATGATATGTCGAAATATGAATTTAAACTTCCCGATATAGGAGAAGGAGTAGTTGAAGGAGAAATAGTTGAGTGGCATGTGTCAATTGGAGATGCAGTGAAGGAAGATGATCCAGTTGTAGACATCATGACAGACAAAGCAACTGTTACTATACCTTCACCAATAGATGGGATAGTAATATCATTGAGTGGAGATATTGGAGATATGGTGCCAGTTGGGACTACTTTGATAAGTTTTGATTCGGAAAATTCTGATGAATTGGAGAGAGAATCAAGCGTAACAGAACCTACGAGTAAATCAGAATCAGAAATTTTACCAAAACCTGAAGTTTTAGCAGAACCTGAAGTTTTAGCAGAACCTGAAGTTTTACTTCGGCCTGCGACTATATCGCCAGCAAGAGTAAATTCAGGAGAATCTGAAATTCCAAATAATATAAGAAATAATGAGAGGATTTTGGCAAGTCCGGCAGTAAGGCGGAGGGCAAGAGAGGCAGGAATAAATTTAGTAAATATTATTGGATCGGGCCCTGCTGGAAGAATTAGGCATGCAGATTTAGATGTAAATATTGCCACTAAAGGAGTAACATCTGGCTTCATTAATAATAATCATAATACTAAAAGAGAAGCAATAACTGAAGTCAAGGTTGTAGGATTAAGACGGAAGATTGCTGAACAAATGGTAATTAGTAAAAGAACGATACCTCATTTTTCATATTTTGAAGAAATTGATGTAACACAATTAGAAGAATTAAGATATGATTTAAATCACTCCAGAGATGATACTCAACCTAAATTAACATACTTACCATTCATAATGATGGCTTTATCTAAAATAATGCCAGATCATCCAGAATGTAATGCAATATTTGATGATAATGTAAATATTGTAAGAAGACATAGTGGAATAAATTTAGGAATTGCAACTCAAACAGACAGAGGATTATATGTACCAGTTGTGAAAAATGTAGAAACCATGGATGTTTGGACAGCAGCGTCGGAAATGCAAAGAGTATCTGGAGCCGCCCGAAAAGGAACTGCTAGTTTAGATGAGTTAGGGGGATCGACCTTTACTATCACTAGTTTAGGAAGAGATGGAGGTTTGGGTGCTACTCCGATAATTAATCATCCAGAAGTAGCAATATTAGGAGTCCATAAAGCAAGAGAAATGCCAGTAGTTAAGAATGGGCAGATAATTATCAGAAGAATAATGAATGTTTCTAGTTCATTTGATCATAGAGTTGTAGATGGAGCAGATGGCGCAGCATTGATTCAACATTTGAAGAGAATGTTAGAAAATCCTGCTTTAATATTCATATGAGGGATAATATGACGGAAATTCGTAAATGTAAAGTACTAATAATTGGAGCAGGCCCTGGAGGATACGTTGCAGGAATTAGAGCAGGTCAATTAGGCTTAGATACCATAATAGTTGAGGGGAATAAGGCAGGAGGTGTATGCTTAAATGTTGGTTGTATACCAAGTAAGGCAATAATTCATGCTGCAGAACGATTTGAATCACTTCAAAAACATAGTGCAAAAGAAGGCCATATGGGATTAACAGTTGAAGGAACTGCAAAATTAAATATGGCTGAATTAACAAATTGGAAAGACGGTATAGTAAATAAATTAACTAATGGAGTCGATGCGCTGTTAAAGAATGCGGGAGTTGAGGTAATCAAAGGATGGGCGAGATTTACCGAAGCAAAGAGATGCATAGTAAATACTGATGATGGAGAAATTACCATAGAAGCAGAAAACGTCATCATTGCTACTGGATCAAGTCACATAGATCTACCATTTATGCCATGTGATGAAGAATTCATACTCTCTTCGAGTGGTGCACTAAGTTTGAATAAACTACCGAAGAGTGTTGCGATTGTTGGAGGCGGATATATAGGATTAGAATTAGGTTGTGCATTAACAAAATTAGGTTCGGAAGTAACAATAGTAGAAGGAATGGACAATATACTGTCAATTATGGACAAAGAAATTAGACGTCCATTAGAAATATGGCTTAAAAAGCATAAAGTTACAATTCATACTAATGCGTTGGCAAGGGGTGCAGAAATAAAAGGAAAAGGGGCATCAAGAAAAGTAAATCTTAATTTTGATAAAAATGATGAGAATCATACATTAAAAGTAGATAAAATATTGGTAACAGTAGGTAGAAGGCCTAACTCAAAAGGTTGGGGAATAGAAAATATGGGAATTAGGATGGATGCATCTGGAAATTTCATTAGAATTGATAGACAATGCCGAACATCCGCTCCCGGAATTTATGCAATTGGAGATGTTGCAGGAGAACCAATGTTAGCCCATAAAGCAAGTGCACAAGGAGAAATGGTGGCAGAAATTATTGCTGGAAAAAATAGAGAATTCGATAAAATTGCCATTCCAGCAATAGTTTTTACGGAACCTGAAATTGTTTCTGTAGGGATGGATCCCGAACAAGCCAAAAATAAAGGCGAAGATGTAATAATTGGTAAATTCCCTTTAGCCGCTAATGGAAGAGCATTGACTCTAGAGGCCGAAAAAACTGGAGGATTTGTACGAGTAGTAGCCAGAAAAGATGATCACGTGATACTTGGAATTCAAGCCGTAGGGAGTCATGTAGCAGAATTAAGTGGAGAATTTATTTTAGCTTTAGAAATGGGTGCATTATTGGAAGATATTGCAGATACAGTCCATGCGCACCCAACAATGACGGAATCATTTCATGAAAGTGTTATGAAAACTCTTGGTCATGCAATTCATTCAACATAGGTTAGGGATTTTTTTGGATGAAGTTCAGGTCCTCAGGGCGGGAATAATTGAACATAACATAGTTTCCGATTTTATGAAATTAATGCAAAAAAAGAGGATAAATGATGAAATAATTGATACAATAATTATTGTCGAACATCCTGAAATTGTTACAATTGGTGCTAAATCAATACGAGAGGAAGTGCAAATAAGTAATGATTACAAGAAAGTAAATGTCGATAGGGGAGGTGGAATTACATGGCATGGACCGGGGCAATTAGTAGTATATCCAATAATTAAATGGGGAACTAAGGAGCAAAATATCAGAAAAATAATAGGAAAATTTGAACAATTAGTAATTACGTCATTATCAGATTGCGGTTTGAATGCATACCGTAATCCAGAGATGATGGGGGTTTGGATAGATGGCAAAAAGATTTGTTCGATTGGCTTGGCTTTTCTACACTGGGTCAGTAGACATGGATTGGCCATAAATTACGCTACTCCCGGGAATAGGATAGAGGAGCTCAAGTGTTGTGGCTTGGAAAAAGGCACAACTACGTCATTAGATAAATTAGGCTACACTCATGACAAGGAAGGCTGTAAAATAGACCGTTTAAGATTAGAAGATGCCATAATTTCTAATATTGAAAAAGCTTTAGAAAGGAAAGTAAAAGAAATATTGCCTTGGAATATTAATTAAAAATATGCAAATATTAACTTCAAAAATATTACTTTTACTAGAACCCTATGGAGTCAATATTTAATTATTAATTTACAAATATAATAATTAAATTGGATGTAATTCCCAATTATGATGACTATTTGTTTCAATAAATACAAGCAATAGTTCAAGATGTATACTATGTACGCAATAATCATGGCCAAAGCAGTTATTGCAATAACAGGAGCATCTGGGGCTCAATATGCTGTCCGTTTAGTTAGGGCATTATTAGATGCTAATTGGGAAATAGATCTGATAGTTACAAATGCTGGTGCAATAAATCTAAAACTTGAATGCTCCATTACTCCTGAAGAATTAGCAAATATTGAAGGAGTAACATTACATGATAATAAAAATTTAGCTGCGAGACCGGCTTCCGGTTCTGCTAAATTCGATGCATACATAATATGTCCAACAAGTGGCACTACAATCGGCAAAATTGCAGCTGGAATTTCAGATAATTTAGCTACAAGGAGTGCACTAGTAGCATTAAAAGAAGGTAGAAAATTGATTTTAGTTCCAAGAGAGACTCCTTTTGCGACTGTCCATTTAGAAGCAATGGCAAAGATGTCCTCATGGGGCGTTATAATTCTACCAGCGAGCCCAGGATTTTACCATAATCCTACTTCAATAGAAGAATTGATAGATTTTGTAGTGGCTAGAATATTAGATCAACTAGACATAGAACATAATTTAGGTAAAAGATGGGATGGAACTGAAATCAATAGATAAGCTATTTATTAAAAATTTAACTTCCCCGTTATTGAAATTTAAATGTAGGAATTATTATGAAAAATTGGCATGATATGACCGTTAAGGAACTAAAATATGAATTAAAAAATAATAATATGCCTTGTACGGGAAATAAAACTCAGCTCATAAAAAGACTAGAGGGCGGAACATTCATTGATGCAGAGATTATAGAAGAAAAAATAAATAAATATCACATAATAAATATGATTACTGACAAATATAATTACATAAAGTCAATCCATTTCTCAACGTTATCGATAATAGTAATTGTAATAATCGGGATGTCTGGGGGAGCACTATTAAATTCAGATAGAATACTAGATATCATAGGCGGAGAAGAAGATTATATTTTGATAGACTTTGATATAAACCAATCTAGAGAGTATGCACAAACTCTTGTTAACCTTGGACATCCAGATTGGGAGGGAAGACTATCAGGAACTATTGAAGAAAAAAATACTGCTGAATCAATAAAATATAATTTCTCAGAAATGAATATACCTTCAACGATTGAAGAGTTTAAAGTCCCCATGTTTGAAATGGGAAATCAATTTGAATTGTCATTATGTACTCCAGGAGATTTAGGAGGAATTTTAGCAGGTCCCACTCCCTGTTCAATTGCTGATGCAAATAGAGATATAATAGAATTTACACATACCGAAGATTACGTAATTCAAGGATATAGTGGTTCAATGGACATCAGATATGCAAGTGAAACTAATGTTATCGATTTAGGCGTAGGAAGTGCTGATAAAAATTGGGGAACAGCCTCACAAGGAATAGGATTAGTATGGCTTAGAGATTCAATAAATAATGAGTCTGCAACTGAGAACAACACAGTATTGTTTCTAAGAGCTCAGGAGAATCAATTATCGGGTTTGATTTTAATTAATGACAAAACAAATTGCGGAGAATTGATAGAAAATGATTGCGTGCCGTATTTTAAATCGTTGAATGTAGATTCTTTTAATAATCTTCCAGAAAGCATTGGTTTCTTAATGGCATCAAAAAGTGTTGGAGAGTATATTGTAAATGAAGTAGTTAATGGGAATTCAAGGATACAGATGATTGTTGATGTTCAAAATCAGGGGACAGGGACGATATATGTCCCTTGTGGGATAATAGAAGGTAAAACGGATAAATTAATTATTTTTGGTGCACATCATGACACAGTGTATAATGGCCAAGGAGCAATTGATAATACTGCAGGGGCCGCGACCCTTCAAGAAATATCTAGACAATTTGGTGAAATATTAATCGAATACGGAAAGCCTGAGTATACATTATGGTTCTGTACCTGGGGGGGCGAAGAAGAAGGATTGTTGGGATCTAGTGAATGGGTAAAAAAACATCAGAATAGATTAGAAAAAGATCTGAGACTGTATATAAATTTAGATATGAATCACGTGGACTTAGAAAGAAATACTGGAGTAACTTTATTTGGAAATAACAATAATGACATATCCCATATTAATAAAATCGTTAAGACCTTTAGGGATGAGTATAGTAACATATATGATAAATACGAAATTAATGTAATGCTTTTAGATTCTGAAGAAATGCCCAAGAATTCCGATCATGCCCCTTTTGTTTATGAAATTAGTGAGGATAAATTTGGGAATTCTTTGGTTTGTTATGGCTCTGGCTCATCAGAGTATCACACATATTTAGATACAATGGATAGATTTAACGAAGAAAGTTTAGCATTATCAGGAATTATTTATGGTAGCTTTGTAAGATATTTATCATATAAATAACACTACATTTCTTCGGGGCATTCTATTCCCAATAATTCCATCCCTAAATTTAAAGTCCTAGCAGTTAAATCACATAGTGCCAACCTACTATGCATGGTTTCCATGTTTTCGGACTTCAAAACTTGGCAATTTTCATAAAACGAAGCAAATGAAGATGCTAATAAATATAAATAATTACATAATCTATGAGGAGAATAATTAGCCATAGTTTCTTCCAAATGGCTAGAAAATGCAATTAGTCTCCTAGAAAGAAGTTGTTCTTCTTTCTCAAGAATATTAAATTTAGAATTACGGGAAACATTTCTAGATATATTTGATTTAGAAAATATGCTACAAATTCTAGCATGTGCATATTGTAAATAAGGCGATGTATTGCCCTCAAAGGACAACATTTTGTCCCAATTAAAAATATAATCTTTGGACCTTTCGGTAGATAAATCAGCATATTTGACTGCACCTATACCTATCATTTTCGCAACCTTATTACGTTCATTAGATTTTAATGAAGGATTTTTTTCTTTTATTGTGGCCTCTGCTCTTGAAATTGATTCCAATAATAGATCTACTAATTTGATAGTATTGCCTTCCCTACTTTTGAATATTTTTCCATCTGATCCTAGTACTGAACCAAAATTTATATGTACTAAATTATGATTTTCATTAATCATACCTGCCATTTCAGCAATATCGAAAACCATTTCAAAATGTTGTTTTTGAGGAGTCCCAACAACATAAAGAAAATCATTAATTCTTAAATTATCAACCCTATCTATGATACAAGCCAGATCAGTGGCTGAATAGTTATATCCTCCGTCACCTTTTCGTATTATCATGGGCATTTCTTTACCTTCCCTGTTAATCCATTTTTTCCGAGGAAAAACGACTTCTGCGCCATCACTTTCAACCAGAATATTGGCATCTTTAAGTCGTTCAATTACAACTGGCAATAATTCATGATAAGAGGATTCTCCTTTGATATCCTCATCGACCAGTAAAACATTAAGCATTGAATATACTTCATTAAAATAACGCATTGACTCGGAAACCAAAATTTTCCATAATCTTAAGGTTCCAGAATCACCACTTTGCAATAGTACAACTCTATTTCTGGATCTTTGTGCAAATTCATCTGAGGAATTAAACTTAGATCTGGCTTGTTTGTAAAATCCATCTAAATCACCAACATTTAATTCATTTGCTGCTTCACCTTCACCCATATCCAAAAGGTGCTCTATTAACATACCAAATGGAGTACCCCAATCACCAATATGATTCTCCCTAATGACAGTATGGCCTTTAAATAATAATATCCTAACTATAGAATCACCTATGACTGTGGAACGAAGATGACCTACATGCATTTCTTTAGCAACATTAGGTGCAGAATAGTCAACTACTATTTTACGATTATCTTCTTCAGGAATTCCCAATCTTGAGTCAGATGATATTTCATAGAGTTTTGACCCCATCCAATCATTTGTAGCTTGAACGTTAATGAAACCATTCATACATGATATTATAGCAATTTCCGATAAATCTTTAGAAAGTAAATCAATTATATCTGACGATATTTGAAGAGGTGATTTTTTGAGAATTTTAGATAAAGAGTGACACGGCAGAGCAACATCTGCATGGCCTTCTTTTGTAGCTGGTGCGAGAAGGTTGGCCCAAATATCTTCTTCTACTCCTAGTTTAGAAAATACCTCATCAAAAAATGGATAGATTTCTTTTATCAATATTTGCAAAAAAATTCCTCATGACCATGAATATCTTAAGAGGGCTGCTATACCTCCAAATGCTGCATTGAGAGTTGCCCCCTCTTCAGTATCCAAAGATACTAACCTAACTTTAGAAGAAGTACGTGCTGCTAAAATTGAAAGCTCATCTATTAAATCGATAGTTTTATCAGGATTATTGGCGACATCATCTGAGGATTTACATTTAGGACATTTAGGAATCTCAGATCGATTATTTTGAGTCGATTCCCAGATTTCTTTACACTTTTTACATGACCATTCCACTCTACGTTTTGATAATGCTTCAGACAGAAGTAATGTTTCAACTGCGCCTTGTTCTAGTGCTGAACGAATCATTACTTCTCCATACGTTGCTTTGGGATTAGTTTGCATCACTTCCCTAAGAAAATTATCAACTAATTTTCTTTCGACATCCAATTCAATCTGATCCATTAGTCCTCCTGCCCTTTGTATGAGTTCCCTCAGGCCACTTTCATTGGAATAACCTACATCAAAATAAGGCTCTCTGATGAGTTTTGTAATCTCATGGTGGAAGTAATCATTTCTAATTACAAAATCTTTTGTAGCACCTGGGCCTCCAATTATTATTCCTTTCAAGTTATCAATCATAGGTAACCAATAAGCACATGCCCTTTCAGCAGATTTTTTGAAGAATTTATGTGCTGCTTCTTCGATTAATCTTTCAAATCTTTGAGCAGATTGCCCTCCTCTTCCATGTTTTGAAGGGACCAGGGAAGTCACATGTTCTTGGCAATGTAATCTTTTTCCAGATGCTAATCCATATGCAGCCTCTGAACGATCTATTACAAACAAACCATATGCAGTCCTATCAATTAACATTTCTTCAAGTTGACTAACTTCAAAGGACGAGTCGCACCTATATCTGGAAGAAGTGAAGGGTTCATGAGGATTATCAATTACTGTAGAAATTAATCGAGTTTTATTATTTCCCACAATTACGTGTCCAACAAATATTGCAATTCCGCTTATGCCAGGAGTCTTATATCTATTAAGAGTAGACAAAGCAGATTCTATTGCATCGGTAACATGTTTTTTTGTAGATTTAGATTTAATATTGGCTGCTTGACCGGCCTCTTGAGATAATTGATGTCTTACATCACTTATCATCTTATCAGGAGGTATGATGACAGTCACTAATTCAGTCCCCATGCCCTTCATCTGTGAAAGTTCTTCAAGGGTTTTTTTAAGTTTTAATCTGCGCTGTTGTGTTTCTAAATCTTCAGCCATAGACGCCCCTCTGTGAAATGTCGCGGGGGACTGCATTTCAACCCTTCAGCCTATTGAGAGCATAGAACTTGAAAGGGAGTATCTTCTTCCCTCGCCTAATGGGGACCATCGTGGCTGCATTGGGAGGAAGTTTATTGCGCCCAGAAATTGAAATGCGCGAAATCTGGCTTACTGAATTAGTTGACACTATAGGTAAAATAGTCAATAATGGGACAAAAATAGGCCTCGTAGTTGGTGGAGGTAGTCCGGCCAGAGAAAGCATCGATTTAGTAAAGCCATTAATCAGCAATGTTGGTGCATTAGATAAAATTGGAATAGCAGCCACTCGTTTAAATGCAACTATAATTAAAGAAGTTCTTATTGGAGCAGGGATTTCTACTTGTAGTACAGTTCCGGAATCTATAGAGGTGGCAGTTAGTTCGATGATGGAGTTTGATGTAGTAGTAATGGGAGGCACACAGCCTGGGCATACAACTGATAATGTAGCCATAAAATTAGCAGTTGCAACTAGTTCATCAAAATGTATCATTGCAACGAATGTATCGAAAGTATATGATAAAGACCCGAGAAAGAATTCGGATGCTCGTTCCTTTGATTCTTTATCATTATTAGATTTACAAAATATAGTTGGACCACCTGAACATTTTCGAGCAGGAGATTCACAAGTTGTTGATCCAATTGGAGTTGAGTGTGCAATAATTAATGAAATGGAATTAAATATTTTAGATGGTAGAAAAATAAATAATTTAAAAAACTCAATGGAAGGAAGTAATTTTGAAGGCACAATAGTAAGTTGGTGATTTTTTGAGTCGTAAAGATACTATTTTAAGAGCAGCACAGAGAACTGCTAAGGAAGCTAGAAATAATGCTTCGAGGAAAATGAAAATGAAAGATGAAGTAAGTATATCGCCTCATAGACATTGCTCAATTTGTTGGAAACCCGTTCCATTGGAAAGGGATCCTCCGGTTTGTAATGCTGATAAGTGCTCTAACTCGTGGATTAAGAAGGATAAAGCACGAAAGAGGTTGACAATAATGATGTATCTATTTCCAGCGATTGCAATATTTTTCTTAATATTAAATATGCAACAAACTAACTAATGCGAGGATATAATATGATGAAAATATTATCCATATTTCCAGGATTTGTAGGGGCAATATGCATATTAATATTATTGGGAAGTATAATTGGATTTTCCCATCAAGAAAAAATTAATGACATACCCATTGTTCCATGTAGTGATGATGAGGATATAGGTTGCAGAATTGGGATGACAAGTTCGGACATTAATGTTCCAAATGCGTTCAAATTATTGCAAATTGAAGTTGATGTAAATTGGGGTGAACCTGATAGAAGTTGGTTTGGAGTGATAAATAAATATCCAGGGGCCTGTGAACCAGATAGTAATGGATTAACTAACTGTACTGAAGAGGATTTTGAAGGATTAATAATAGCAGGAGGTTCAGATTCTGAAGGTAATTTGAAATTTGATATGCACCCTAACAAATATAGATTCATAACTGGAGGCAAGGATGGTACAACGATTAGTAATCAAGATGTAACCTTAGATATCAAAGTTTCATTAAATTCAATAATAGAGCTCTTACTGGCCATGGTTGGATTATTTTTATTCATTGGTGCTACTGAAATGGCATTTCCTATAAAAAAATGGTTTGAAAAATTTAGGAATACTTAATTTTTGTAAATATAGCATCTTTGAATAACTAATTCACAGTGGGTACGGCATGCTCGAACATAATTGTCCGAACTGTGGAAGTAAAAAAGAGATAAGTGGCCTTGAGAGATCCGTAGGTGGATATCAAATATTTTGTACCACTTGTGGCCATAATTGGAGAATTTTATAAATATTTATCTTCATCATAACGGCGAAGAATTTCTTGTGTTGAACCTAGTGGCTTAATGGAGTCGTCCTGCCTGTGCCAATGTTCTGGTAATTCTAATGGATTAGGAATTATATCTGCGCCTATTTCTTTTATAATTTGTGACTTTAATTCTTCAATCCCTATGCCTGATTCGGCACTTATGCAATATTCAAAATTATCGGGAATGTCATCAAAAAGATCTATTTTTGTATGTATTATCAATAATGGCTTCCCGGATATTGCTCTTTTTACTTCTTTCAATAAATTTAATTGTTCCTCCAGAGGGGTTGTTGCATTTTCAGTTGCATCAATTAGAAATAATAACAAATTCCCTACATTTTCTAAAGCCGCTATTGCTTGCATCTCAATATTATTCCTCTCATACATTGGTCTATCCAGTAAACCAGGAGTATCCACTATTTGGTAAGCCCGTCTACGATGATAAAAATGACCTAGGTGTAATTGCTTAGTAGTAAATGGATATGATGCAACTTCGGGTTCACCCGATGAAAGGGCGTTAATCATAGCAGATTTTCCAACATTTGGGGAGCCAGCAACTACTATACATGGTTCAAGAGAATCTATTGCTGGTAATTTTCTTAAAACATTTCTTGCATCTCCTAACCACACTATCGGGGAAGCAATTTGATCAATAATGGAAGAAAAGCGACCATAGGCATGCCTCCTTGCTTTGTGAAATCCATCAATGTCCCTGAGATGTAATATATTTCGTTGTGAATCTAAGGAAATTTTGATGACTTTTTCTGATGCCCATTGCAAGGCTGCTAAATTCTTCTTATAGTCATCTGAACCTACTGCCGCATCTACTAATGCTTGATCAAAATCAGATAATGCATTCAGACTGGGCCATTTAGATACGTAAGCAAGAAGTGTTGAAGATATCACATCAGATGCAGATTGAATCATTCTATTCATTTGTTTACGTACGCGATGATATTTATCAGGATCTTCCACCATATCGGCTTGTTTACTCGCCCTAGAGAACGCTTTATCAATGATTTCTTGAGGATATAATACAGTAGGTATAGATCGCCATTCAACTGATGCCATATGACTCCCTCAAGTGAGTGGTCACACGCATAACACTTGAAATCATTAGTCAATTTATGCACTTAAGTCGAATATATGCCCGTCTTCTTTTTTTATAAACACACAGTGGCGGCAGACATGATAGGCGAAGAGCAGTCAAGTAATATTAACAAGTTACCCGATTGGGCTAGACAAATATATGAAAAACACGGATCTCCAAATTTAAAAAATACTGTTGATGTTTTTCATGGTCCTTTGATAGATAGAAGGTATGGACTAAGGAAAGATGATTTAGTAGAAATTATAATAGATAATAGAGTTTTAAAAAATGGAGAATCAAATAGAATTGGTGGGATGCTAATTGGCACATCTAGAAATTCAGTAGACATATTGGATAATAATGGTGATTTTAGAGCCATATCAAGAGACGTAATTATTGAGATTAAACTAGTTATCCACTTGAGAAGGACATATTTAGAAGATGAAGAGTTGTTAAAATTTGAAAAGGAAGATATAAAAAGAAGGACAAACGTTCAGGAAATGGCAGAAAAACAAGCTGAAGGACGTATAGATAGTCACATTTGGGATTGATTAAGATGGAATTAAAAAATAAAAGATGCATTCCTTGTGAGGGAGGAGTACCTGCGCTAGTAGAGAAAGAATGTGATGAATTATTAAAGGCTTTAGATGTAAATTGGGAAGTAATATTGGTTCATCATTTAGAGAGAAATTGGAAGTTTGATAACTTCCAAAATGCACTTGATCATACCGTAAAACTTGGTGCAATTTGTGAAGAAGAGAATCATCACGCGGACTTCGAAATTGGATGGGGGAGAGTAAAGGCAATTATCTACACTCATAAAATAGATGGTTTGACTGAATCTGATTTTATCCTAGCTGCGAAATTTGATACTTTGAATTAGGAAGAACGATTATGACAAAAGTTCAAAATAATTTATTAACTAGAAGATCAATATATAGATTTTCAAACAGAGATATTGAACATAATTATCTAGAAATAGGATTTGAAGCGGCAAGACATGCACCCTGTCATAAACAGACACATCCATGGAAATTTTATATAATGGGAAAAGAGACAAGAAATAAGATTATTCCTATTGTTAAATTAATGGCGAGAGAAAAGGCATTGAGTAGGAAAGAAGATGTTGAATTTGGAATTAATAAAGCAATTTCAAAAATAAAAGACGTCCCAGCATTAATTGCGGTAACTACCTCAATAAATATCAATGATGTATTTAGAGACGAGGAAGATTATGCAGCAACTGTTTGCGCATTGCACAATTTTGTATTATCTATGTGGGAACAAGGCATAGGATCACAATGGAGCACAGGATCTATAACTAGACATGAAATAAGTTATCAAGCTCTTAAAATCTCAAGTGAAAAAGAGCGTATCATCGGATTCATAAGGGTGGGCTATCCAGAAGTTATTCCAGAGCGTAAGAAAAAATCAATATCTGAGATTAGATTTTATTTACCTTGATGAGTGTAAGGAAGTATTTCGATGAAAAAAATAATTTATCCCAAAGTTGGTGGCCCAGAATCAATTAAAATTGTTGAGATAAAACGTAATAAAATTGGAGAAAATCAAGTTAGAATAAGGGTGCATAGAGCTGGCATAAATTTTGCCGATCTAATGATGAGGCAGGGATTGTATGGATCGGCTCCAAAATTTCCATTTACTCCTGGGTATGAGGTTTCAGGAGTGATAAGTGAGTTAGGCCCGGGAGTTAAAAATCTTCAAATTGATCAACGAGTAATTGGATTAACTGGTTTTGGAGGATATTCAGAAGAAGTAATAATTGATTCCATGAGAGTCATAGTAATACCTGATAATGTTAGCTTTGATCAAGCTGCTGCAATTCCCGTTACATATTGTACGGCATACCATATGCTTATTTATCTAGGTAATTTACAAAAGGGAGATTCAGTATTGATTCATCATGCGGCTGGAGGAGTAGGAACTGCAGCGGCGCAATTATGTCAAACATATGGCGCAGGAATGATAATAGGGACAGCATCTGAATCTAAAAAGGAATTTGTAGAATCATTAGGAATGTATTTTATCGATAAAGATAAAGAAGATTTTGTCGATATTTGTAAAGGATTAACTGATGGTCATGGAGTTCATCAAGCACTAGATCCGGTTGCTGGAAAAAATTTATTAAAATCATATAAATCCTTAAGAAATGGTGGTAAATTACATATTTTTGGCGCTTCATCTGCTGTTCCACGTAAGACTAGATCAATTTTTGCTGCACTTAAAATGATAAAGACAACTCCAAAATTTAATCCACTTGACATGATGAATTCCAATAAATCCATATTTGGAGTCCATATGGGCAGAATAAAAGATGAAGAGATATTCAGAAAGCATCTATTGGTGCTAAGTGAACTAATGAGTAAAAGTTCAATTAATCCAATTATTGATTCAGTTTGGAGATTTGAAAAAGTTTCTGAAGCTCATATGCATATGCATAACAGAAAGAATTGCGGGAAGATATTATTAGATTTTTCTCCAATATGAAAATTAAAGTCTGACTGGACGAGTAGCCCCGCATGCTTGGCATTTGAGCAACGTGGTTCTAGCCTCTTTTATGAAACTAGTATCAGGTGCACGGCATTGGCTACATATCACATAAGATTTAACGTAAGAAACAATTTTCTCTTTTATTCTTTTAGGAGGGACTCTTCCCTTGAACATAACTCGTACTTTTTCTCTTGTCCCAGAGGTTCCAAGTTCATTCAATAAATATTGGTAAACATGATTTGAATCTCTATCCATAGAATCAACAATATCTGAAAAATTTCTCAAAATTGTTTGGCTCCCTTCTATAAGAACATCTGGTTCTGGCATAGTCCATCTTGATCTTTCGCTAATATCCTTAGGAATTCTATCTCTTGCCCTATCAAGAAGAGATTCGTAGTCAGTCATTGGATGGCCCAGTGGCATCTCCTTTTTCACGTCACCGGAAAGACATCATCACCAAGTGTGAAAAGTAGTTGGTCTTTCCAATATATATGAGTGAGCCGGTAGAAGTTAGAGTTTCTGCAGTTGATCCAAAAGCAAAAATTCCAACAAAAGGCAGTATTTATGCCGCAGGTTGGGACTTATACGCAATTGAAGATACTGTTGTTCCATTTCGAAAAAGTGTAAAAGTTAGAACAGGAATACATGTTGCTATTCCCAACGGTTTCGAGGGTCAAGTCAGGGCACGTTCATCTTTGGGAAAAAAGGGCCTAATACTCCCACATAGTATAGGTACAATTGATTCTGACTATAGGGGGGAATTATTTGTTCTTATGACTTGGATTGGTCAACATGATTCATACACCATAACTGAAGGAGAAAGAATTGCGCAATTACTTATTTCTCCGATACCAGAAGTATATTTTACCGAGGTCAATATTGATGATTTAGGCGTAACGGAAAGAGGGCATGGTGGCTTCGGCAGTACTGGTAAATTTTAAAAAATATGAATTTTATGCAATAATTACAATATATTATCGGTGGATTCATAGCACTCAAGCGCTCGGCAAGTATGATGCAAATGAGTATTGATGAACTTAGAGCCCAAGTAGAGAGTTATCGTTCAGATGGATTAAGCACTCAACAAATTGCAGATGAGATGTCACTTTCACAAACTACAGTGATGTGGCTATCATCTAAAGAAACCGTAGAAGAACCGCCAAAAGATATTCGTATTGGCTGGAGATCAATAGCAGTTAAAGGCTCAAGAATTGAAGCAGTTTCGTCCATATTTTGCGACATAATAGAAGAAGAGTGCGGAGATGACATAGATGTGATCCTAGGAATAAGTCTTAACGGTATTGTTTTTGCACAATCGATAGCAAGCATGATGGATTTAGAGATATCCATAAGTAGAAGTATACATGATAATGGAGATGGTCATATTTCAGATGTTTATGCCGATGTTAGAGGGAAAAAGGTCGTAATTGTTGATGATGTCATATCTTCTGGAACCACCATGAAGAAAACTATAAATAATCTTAAATCCCTTGGTGCAGATGTTCAATTATGCCTAGTTTTAGCCAATAAATCAACTGCTGATGAATTAGAAGGAGTTTCCCTGAGGGGTTTAATTAGAGTAGTTTCTGTTTGAGGCTTTGATATGCATTGGGCCCATCACGCTGCTCAGAAACTGAGTGAAAATAATACATCACAAGTTTGTGCATCTGGAATTACTCCGTCTGGAGATTTCCATATTGGACACATAAGAGAAATATTAACAGCGGAAATGATTCATCGTGCATGCCTAGATATAGGACTTGAATCAAAATATATTTTTATCGTAGATTCAATGGATCCTCTGAGAAGGGTATATGATTTCTTATCTCCTAGCTATGAAAAATATATTGGTACACCATTGGCCTTTATTCCTGCCCCAGATAAAAATGGTGAACCGAGTAAAAATGGAAAAAATTATGCAGAATATTTTCTTAATCCATTTTTAGAATCATTAAAAAAAATAGGAGTATTTCCTGAAGTCATAATGAATCATCAAGTATATGCAGATGGGAGATTTGCAGAAAAGATAGATGCTGCAATAATAAAAAAGGAACACATAAGAGAGATAATTGAAAATATTTCAGGCAGGGAACTCTCAACTGATTGGTTTCCCTATAGCCCAATTGGCTCAGATGGCAGTATGGACGGAGTAAAGGTTACTGGATATGAAAAACCATATGTTTACTGGACCGATAGGTTAGGAATAGAGGGGAAATCAAATATCACGAAGGCGGAAGGAAAATTACCTTGGAGGATTGATTGGGCTGCTCGTTGGGGCATACATGCAATAACTTCTGAACCTGCTGGTAAAGATCACGGTTCGTCTGGAGGAAGTTATGATACCGGAATACCAATTTGTAGATTATTAGGTAGTGAGCCACCAAAAAAGATGGTTTATGAGTGGATTCAATTGAAGGGCATGGGACCAATGTCAAGCTCAAAAGGAGTAACAATAGGCCCAGTTGAAGCATTAGATTTAGTTCCTCCACAGATATTAAGATATGTTATTGCTAGAAGTAAAGTAAATCGGCATATTGATTTTGATACTGGCGCCACATTATTTGAAACAGCAGATGAATATGAAAGATTATTGTTAGAAATGACTACAGATGAAATTGATGGAATGACTAGAAGGCAAAAAATAGCAAAGGAAACCAATATTGGTGCCTTGAATCTTAGTCAAATAAATAGGGGAGAAAATCCTCAAGAATCATTTGGAGGAGTATCTTTTAGGCATCTATCGTTGCTTGCTCAGATAAAAAGTAAAGATGAGGATGTTTGGAAATCATTGAACAATAGCGGACATATTGACAATAAGCCTAATAAAATATTGATTGAAAGATTAGAACGTATGAGGAATTGGATAGATGGCCCTCATTTTCCTGAAAATTCTAAGATAGTGATTCATAAAACTATAACAGCAGAGGCTGTTGAAAATATAAATTCAAATCAAATAGAATTCATAGTATTATTTAGAAAAAAAATAAATGATTGCGCGTGGAATGAAAAGGAAATAGGTAATCTGATAAGGAGTATTTCCAAAAAATCTGGAATTAGTGCCAAGGAATGTTATGCATCACTCTATTGGTTAATGTTAGGAAAACATAACGGGCCACGAATTGCATCAATAATATCTGAAGTCGGAATAGATCATATGACATCATTAATAGATTCGTCATTTTAAATTCTTTTTACTACTTATAATCAAGATTTATAATACAATCTTTCCTAATGGTGATATATCTAACAATCTTGGTTCAGGAATTCCATGCTGGGCTTCAAGAATGGCTTCAACTTCCATTTTAGCACCTGCCATAGTAGTGACAAATGGAATATTGAGTTCTACTGCTAACCTCCTCATCATATTACCATCCAGAACGGCACCACCAGTAGAACTAGGAGTATTTATTATGAGATGGATTTTACCTTCTCTCATTAAATCTAGTGCATCTGGAGATTTTCTTTCTGATATCCTATAGCATGTAGTCACATCTAATTTTCCAGAATCTCTTAGAATATTTGATGTTCCATTTGTAGCAAATAAATTAAATCCCATTTTCTGTAATTCTTTTGCTTGATTTATGACTTCAAATTTATCCTTATCTTTGACAGTAATATAAACACCTCCTTGCATTGGAACAGGTAACTCCGTGGCTAATCTAGCCTTTAGATATGCAGCGGATGCTCTGACATGTGAACCCATTACCTCTCCTGTTGATTTCATTTCTGGACCTGGTGCGGGATCTAATCCTCTTAATTTTATGAATGGAAAAACAGGGGCTTTGACGCATACTATATCTTTTTGAGGTAAAGGAATTGGTAAATCTTTGATTTTATCTCCTAATGCTATTCTTGCAGCAATTCTGGCTAAAGGTATTCCTGTTGATTTGGCGACGAATGGGAATGTTCGGGAACCTCTTGGATTAACCTCTAAAACATATAGAATCTCTTCACATATAGCAAATTGAATATTATAACAGCCTATAATTCCTAATTTTAAACCAATTATTCTTGTCCATTCCTCCACTTGGGAAATTATTTTTGTAGATATATTTTGAGGTGGAATAAAGCAAGTAGAGTCACCGGAATGTATTCCCGCTTCTTCCAAATGTTCCATTATTGCACCGATTAAAACCTCGTTACCGTCGCAAACTGCATCGACATCCAATTCAATTGCATCCCCTAAATAATCATCAATTAATAATGGACGATCCCTAGCTATATATGCTTCTTTCATATATGTCTCCAGTTGTTCATCAGATGACAAGATTTCCATGCCCCTTCCACCTAAAACATATGATGGCCTAATTAAAACCGGATATCCAATATTTGAAACACATTTGTATACTTCTTTTGGTGATGATGCTGTCATACCATTTGGCATCCTTAAATCATTTCTTGATGCAAATTTTTCGAAAAGATCTCTATCACTAGCCTCATCAATGGCTGAAGGAGGAGTTCCTTGAATGATAATATTAAGTCCAAATTTTCTTAAATGATTTAAATTTTCTGATAATGGCAATGCTAAATTTATAGCAGTTTGGCCACCAAATTGTAATAATATCCCATCGGCAGATTCCCTTAATAATATTTCAGAGACTGATTCTAATGATAATGGATCGAAATACAATCTATCACTTGTATCAAAATCGGTTGATACTGTCTCAGGATTATTATTTATTATTATCGCCTCATGTCCTAAATCTTGAATCGCTCCTGCTGCATGTACGCATGCGTAATCAAATTCTATTCCTTGCCCTATTCTAATTGGCCCTGATCCAACTACAACAATTCTCTTTTTACCATTATTTTTATCAATTGGCGTCTGATCTATACCAATTTTTGTATTACCTCCTTCATAAGTAGAATAATAATATGGTGTAACTGCTGCAAATTCTGCTGCACATGAGTCCACCATCCTATATTTGGGATGCAACCCTAACTCATGCCTTCGGGATGTTACGGCAAATTCGCCCTCTCCAACAGGAATTTTAGATATCCCTCCATTGGGGAAACCTGAAAGTGCATCTGCAATATGTATATCAGAAAATCCTTGACCTTTCCAATTTCTTAATTCTGATTCTGAGATTAAAGATGGCTTTAGGCCCATCTCTCCTGAAGCTCTAATTTGTAGTTCCGTAGATGCCATGCTTTCAAATCTATGTAGAAACCAACGAGTTATACCCCCGGTTAAATCTCTCACATCCTCAACATTATAGCCTCGGCGAAATGCTTCAAAAATTGCAGTCATTCTTCTGTCGGTTGGAACTCTTAGCCAATCTTCCAATATAGCCGTAGACAAGGGTTGGTTTTCACTATCCGCGTCACCATCCGACGATTCATTATTAGTTAGTGGCCTAGGATAAGGCCTACCATATTCTAAACTAGACCATGCTTTTAGGCACGCTTCTTCAAAAGTACGCCCTATTGCCATTACTTCACCAGTAGATTTCATAGATGTTCCAATAGTCCTATCTGCAGTTCTAAATTTATCAAATGGCCATCTTGGAATTTTAACTACGCAATAGTCCAGTGTTGGCTCAAAAGCGGCAGTAGTACCTTCTCCAGTTATTGGATTTGGCAATTCATCCAAAGTATATCCAACAGCAATTAATGCTGCCATTCTAGCGATTGGATATCCAGTAGCTTTTGATGCTAATGCAGAAGATCGTGAGACTCGTGGATTAACTTCTATGACGCGGAAATCTCCACTAGATTGGTCAAATGCAAATTGGACATTACAACCACCTTTGATATTTAATCGTCTGATTAATTTAAGAGCCGCATCTCTAAGCATCTGATGATCTTGATCGGAAAGTGTCTGCTGGGGCGCGACTACAATAGATTCACCAGTATGGACACCCATTGGATCAAGATTTTCCATGGTGCACACAATAATTGCATTATCAGAATCATCCCTCATAACTTCGTATTCATGCTCTTGCCATCCAAGAATACTTTCTTCAACTAGAACCTGTCCAATTGCAGAATGAAGAATTCCTTGACTTGCAATTTCAACTAATTGCCCTGTATTGAATGCAGTTCCTCCACCCAAGCCACCCAATGTAAATGCAGGTCTTATCAATAGCGGAAATCCTCCTAGTTTATTTGATGCGGACAAAACTTCTTCTATAGTGGAACATGCTATACCTTTGCAAACAGGTAAACCTATTTCTTCACATGTCTTCTTAAACAAATCTCTGTCTTCTGCTTCATCAATAGAAACTAAATCACAACCGATCAATTCAACGCCTAGTTGATCTAAAGATCCATCATGTGCCAATGCTGATGCTAGATTTAATGCTGTTTGTCCACCCATTCCTGCTAGTAGTGCATCAGGTTTTTCAATCTCTAAAATTCTTTTTACCACTTCAGGCAACAAAGGTTCAATATATATTTTATCTGCCATTTCAGGATCATTTTGTATTGTTGCTGGATTAGAATTTATTATTACAATTTCATATCCATCATCTCTCAAAGCACGACATGCTTGGGAACCTGAGAAGTCAAATTCTGCAGCTTGTCCTATCCGAATAGGGCCACTACCAAGAATGGCAATTTTTTTGATGTCGTTTCTTCTAGGCATTAAACCTCACTTCCATCAATAATTATGTTCGAATTTAGAAATAATTGAACCATGGCTGAAAACCTATTGAATAATGGGGATGCATCATGGGGCCCTGGGCAAGCTTCAGGATGGAATTGGACCGTAAATACTGGTTTACCAATCAAGTCTAACCCCTCAACTGTTTGATCATTAGCATTGATATGGCGGACCTTAAAATCTGCTCCGAGAGTATTATTTGATGCCTCAGAATGCATCCCCGATGGATGAGGGCCTATCATACCTTTATTCGGATCTTCGACTGCATATCCATGATTTTGACTAGTGATGTGTACTTTCCCCGTTTCTAAATCTATAACTGGTTGATTAACTCCTCTATGCCCGTATCGTAATTTATATGTCCTTAATCCAGCAGCAAGTCCCATTAATTGATGCCCAAGACATATTCCCATAACTGGAATATCAGCCTTAACTGCAGAAGATAATGTATTACGAGCTATTTTAGCATCTCCAAAATGTGCAGGATCTCCTGGGCCATTTGATGCAAATATGGCATCTGGATTCCATTTCTCAATTATTTTATTAAATTTGGTTGAAGCTGGGCACCAGACGACTTCAAATCTTCCACACAATTCTCGAAGAATATTATATTTTATTCCACAATCTATAACTACTAATCTAGGCAGTTTATCTCCCTCAATATTTTTAACACCTGGATTTAGAATTATGGATTCCTGACAAGTTACAGAAGCAACCAGGTCCTCTGTATCGGGATGTACCATTTTATTTATTCTATCTTTTACTTCATTTTCTTTATCAATTGGGCCGAATGCACACAATAGTGTCCCAAATTCTCTAACCTTTTTTGTTAATGAGCGTGTATCTATACCTTCAATTCCTGGAACTTGGTGAGCAAAAAGGAAATCATGGATGCTCCCAATACTATTCCTATGATCGGGAATTTTCATAGCTTGCCGACATATAATTCCCCTTGGGTGAACCCTAGAAGATTCTGATATGCCAGGAATTATGCCATAATTTCCTAATAATGGCCAGGTAAATGTCAAAATTTGGCCTGCAAATGATGGATCAGTCATACTTTCTTGATAGCCGGACATTGCAGTATTGAAAACTAGTTCACCCTCAGTAATATTTTCAAAGCCAAATAATATTCCTTCATATCTCGACCCGTCTGCCAGAATAAGGACTCCTTTTGAACCCGAAGGTTGTTGTCGTGAATCATCATCGAACAATAAATCAGTAGCTTCAGGGAAAATAGGAGGAGATTTTACACCTATTCCAGAAGCACCGGGGCAAAAGCCTCGCGTAATTTCCGTGTCTGACATCAGTATTGCTGCCAAACTACGACTATTAATCATTGAGAATAATATGAATAAAAAGCAGCATTAGATATGATTATTCTTCTTCTAATGACAATATATTTTTCCCTCTTTTGGTTGGCACTACTTTAATTTCCCCCCCAGAAAATTTATTATTTAATGAGTCGATATCAACATAATTATTAAGAAAAATTGCTAATGCTGCTACTTCGGAGTGTGGTTGATTTCCTATTGAAACATTATAATCTGCTAATCCATAAACTTCTCCTGGAACTTTAGTACCTCCAACAACTATCATTATTGACTCATCAAATGGAAGTTTATCTAATAATTCTTCCATCTTTTCTCCGTACATTGTCAAATGAACTATTAATTTATTTTTATCTTTTGCAGTTTTACGAAGTAAGCGTAGTGGCTTAGATTCGTAACGGCAAATAAATTCTCCTCCAAAGCGATTTGAGACTGAGTTCCAAGTCAGAAGAGGAGATGGATCTTCCTCTCCTGATAGTATTATTTCATCCGCACCAAATGCTCTAGCCGTAAGCCCTAGATGAGAAGTTATTCGCTTATCTCTCTCTCGTCTGTGCCCTAGTCTAAGTACTGATATTGAAGTATTCATCTTTCCCGATCTTCCCATTAGTATGAATTTTCTTCTTCATTAGGACCCGTACTATCATCATAATTATTACCAGACAAAACATCAATGCCCATATTTACCATACTTGAACTGACCCATTGAAGTAATAGTGCATCAAAGAAAAACTTAGAAGAAAGGAAAATCATAGTTGCAAGGCCAAAGAGACGTCCGGAAGCAAAAATTGCAGATTCAGCACCCAATTCTTCAAAATTTAATATTAGAGGCTCAAGGATATAAAAAATTCCAAGTACAATCAATAATCCTCCCAAATTAGAAATTGTTGCATTCCCCTTTTCCCTTCCCAATATCATGACTAGTGTAGCCATGAATATTATTATTGCAACTACAATGCTTAAAGTTTCAAATTCAAATTGACCAATCATGGAAACAGGGATATTAGAGTCATTAACTTGATCGCCGCCTTTTTTTATAGAAATCCACCAGAATAATAGACTAGTCATCAAAAGTGCCCCGGAAGCCAGTCCTCTTTGATTAATCATTTCCTTTACATGATGAGAATCTTTTGGCTTTAACCTCTGGATTATTGAATCCATAATAAATAATGTCTCGTTATCAGGAGAATTACTATGGTCACCTCCAATTTGATTCTGCGGGACTTCATCGTCGATGTCCTCTCCGAATGCCATATACGCCTTGTCTCTCCGTCACATCATAAAGGATACGCAGAATGGGTGTACAATATGGCTGACTGGCGACCTATTACGAAAAGCCGAAAAAATGGATTTCCAAGGATAATGGGCATCATAAATGTGACTCCTGATTCGTTTTTTAAGAATTCTCGACTTAATAATATTGATTTAATTGTAGAAAGAGCAATTCACATGGCCGATAATGGTGCAGATTGGATAGATATAGGTGGAGAGTCGACTAGGCCAGGAGCAGGATTTGTGTCTCCTGAAACAGAATTACTTAGAATTTCTAAAGCGATTGAATATGTTCGAGATGCATTGCCTGATATTGGGATATCAATAGATACTCGGAAGTCAATAGTTGCAAAAGAGGCGATTATAAATGGTGCCGATATGATAAATGACGTTTCTGGATTATCAGATTCAGAAATGAAGAGTATCGTCCTGGAGAATAAGTGCCCCATTTGTATTATGCATATGAAAGGTTTACCAAGAGATATGCAAAATAATCCAAGTTATAAAAATGTAATTAAAGATGTAAATTATTTCTTTGAAAGTAAAAATAGAGAGTTAGCGGAATTTGGAATCAATTCAAAATACATAATTAATGATCCAGGAATAGGTTTTGGTAAATTACTTGAGCATAATCTTCAACTTCTATCGGCAGGAAGAGAAATATTACCAAATAAAGATATTTCATTAATGTGGGGGGTCAGCAGAAAGAAATTATTTGCAGATCTTTTAGGAAGAGATGAAAATATAGACAGACTCGCAGGCACATTAGGAGTTGCAGCAATGGCGCCATCAAAAGAAGTAGATATAATCAGAGTTCACGATGTTGCAGAACATAATGACCTATATCTCTCAATGGGAGCAATTAAGTGATATTATGGCCGAATTTTTATCTAGTGATGTTCATGAAATTGATCATAATCTAAGAATAATTGGAACTGCACACATTAGTAAGAAGTCGATTGCGAGTGTAGAATTACAAATTAAAGAGTGGGTGCCCGACATAGTTGCTGTAGAATTGTGCAAATCAAGATTGAAGTCACTTAAAGAGCCTGATTCATTAGAATCGGAGACTCTGCTTAAAATTATTAATGATGGTAAGGCCCCAATGGTATTGTTGCAATCTGCTTTGTCGGCAGAGCAGAGAAGAATGGGATTAACCACAGGTGAAAAGCCAGGAGCGGAATTATTGGCAGCTGTTAAGGCTTCAGAAGATAATAATATTCCAATTGAGTTGATTGATAGAGATGTAATAATTACTTTAAGAAGAGCATGGGCGAAAATGAAATTTGTTGAAAAATGTAAAGTAATGTATGCAATGCTTTGGTCAGAAGATGATGATGATTTACAAATAGATGACCTACTGGAAGATTCCGATATGCTAAGCAATATGCTCGAAGAAGCACGTAAAATTGCCCCAGGAGCAGGAATTGCTTTGATTGATGAGAGAGATATATATTTATCGGAACGTATTCGACAAATAAGGAGTAAAGGGAAAATTCTAGCTGTCGTTGGTGCAGGACATGTTGAAGGAATTAAAAAGAATTTGACAAACCTTGAGAATAATTCAAGTTCAATTTTAAGTGAATTGAATGAAATTCCAAATAAATCTAAATTACCTAAATTAATTATGATGATTGTTCCTTTAATTATTTTTTCTGCAATAGGTTGGTTAGCATATAAAGGTGAATTTACCGCAGTATTAGAAGTTGCTAAAACTTGGATCTTATTGAATATGATCTTTGCAGGTTTAGGCATAATTTTAGCAAGGGGGCACCCAATTTCAGTGATTGTGGGGGCAATTGCTTCACCAATAACTTCCTTAAATCCGACAATAGCTGCAGGATGGTTTGCAGGATATACACAGTTCAAGATGGCGCCACCTACAGGTAAAGACGCTAAAGAATTTTTAATAATGGATAAATTTTCAGTATTTTGGAAAAATAACGTTGGAAAGGTGCTTTTGGTCACTGTTTTCGGCAACATTGGATCCTCAATTGGTGCATGGCTTGGCGCTGCAGGAATAGTGAGCCTAGTTCTTGGAATATGATGGGATTTATTATGCAAGAATTTAAGGGGATAAATGTAGCATTCACAATAGCATTAATTGCTTATCTGCTTAATTCTCTCATATTCCCTCATATTCTGATTAAATTTAGTATAGGTACCAGTACTATTGCTTTAATTTTTGGATCAATTTCCGCATTTTTTATTTCCGACATTGCAAATGGAGGTAAATGGATGATTAGCAAGATAATGCCAGTAACAATAATATTCTTAGGATTTGGACTAAATCTAACATCATTTTTTGATCCAAAAATAGGATTAATTGGATTATTCGCGATTATTGCTACTGCATTCAGTAGTTTTGGAATATGTTATATAATTGGGAAATACATGAATATAGATTTGGCCACAAGCATAGCACTAGGAACTGGGGGCGCAATTTGTGGAAATAGTGCCGTAATAGCGGTCTCACCAGGTCTTAAATTAAAAGAAGATAATGTAGGAGTGATATTAGCAATAATCAATATATTGGGATTAATAACATTCTTGATAATACCAGTATTATCCTCTTTCCTTGGATTAACGGAACAACAAGCAGGAATTTGGGCGGGAGCTACCATTCATGCAGTCCCGCAAGCAATTTCTGCGGGTGAGGCGATTGGAGGCGAAGCAATTGCAATTACAACTGCGATTAAGCTTTCTAGAGTTAGCTTATTGATCATATTAGTCCCAATTTGCTTAATAATTGGAAATAAAATAAGTGATGGTGAACGAAGTCCTGCAAAAATTGGAAGTATACCCTACTTCATACCTGGATTCATCATTTCCTCCCTTTTATCAACATTTTTTCTTCCATTCGGAATTTCGGAATTTCTATCGACTATTGGAAAATATTTGTTACTGCCCCTTCTCGCATCAGTTGGTTTCTTCATTACAAAAGAAAGTATGAGAAAGGCAGGTGGGCCGATTCTAATTCTAGGAATTATTGCTACATCAATAATGTTGTTTTCAAGTTATATCGTAATAATATTGTTATCATAATATAAAGTAGGTTTTTACATGGAAATTATATCAATAATAGCAGTTATCTTAATTCTCTTGACTGCATTTATGTTTTCCCCCTTAGGATTAGGAGGAGGAATCTTCTATTTACCAATTTTCTTATATTTATTAGAATGGGAAATCCATTTAGCTATATTGGGATCAATATCATTGGTCTTAACAGTATCAATAGGTAGTAGGATGGCACATGTAAAAGGAGGATATGCAGACAAAGATGTTGCAAAAATTGGAATACCTTTTGCATTAATAGGTGTAATCTGTGGTACAGTCATTAGTTCCAAATTGATAGAATATTTTGGAGATTTAGTAATTAAATTGGCAGCTTCATTATTACTAATATGGGTGATTATTAGTACTCTAAATAATATATTTAAAGTTGAAAATGTTGAAAATGATATTTTGAATTCAGAATTAATAACATTAGATTCCTCAAAAAAATATAAATTATTATGTTTTTTTGGAGGGACCACTTCTGGCGCTTTAGGTATAGGAGGAGGTATGCTATTTGTCACTTTTCATAGAGCATTATTCAATTGGAAACCACATAGAGCTGCAGGAACTTCATACATAATAGAAACATGGATTGTTCCTGTTGGGATAATATCTCATTTAATAATAGATCAGAGTGGCTCAGAGTTATTAGATGAAACAGGTTTATGGATATTATTAATCGGATTCATTGTATTTTTATCTTCGTGGCTAGGAGCCAAGACAGCAATAAAAATCATTCCACAGGATTTCTTAATTTATCCATTCTTAGTTGCAATTATACTAAGCCTAATAAGGTACAGCATAGATATATTTAGTTATTATTAGATATGGATTCTATCAAAACTGCGATTCCTTGACCGCCCCCTATGCATGCAGTTGCCACTCCATATCTTCCTCCGCATCTCTTTAATTCATGAGCGAGTGTCAGAATTAAGCGAGTTCCGGTTGCTGCAAGTGGGTGACCAAGTCCTACAGCGCCGCCATTTACGTTAACTTTTGAGATATCTAAATTTAATTCTTTAACACACGCGACGAGTTGCCCAGAAAATGCTTCATTAATCTCCCACCTATCTATATCATCTACCTTTAAGCCTGCTTTCTTTAATGCCAATCTACTACTGGGGACGGGCCCATATGCCATAATGGCGGGCTCTAGGCCAACTATCCCCCATGAAATTATTTTAGCAAGAGGGAAATCACCATCTTTTGCAGCCCTACTTGCAGATTTTAGAACTACAGCAGCTGCACCATCAACAACGCCGGATGCATTTCCGGCAGTAACTAAAGATTTAGGGCCAAAATGTGCTCTGAGTTTTGAGAGAGATTTCAGTGAAGTCCCCCTTACAAAATGATCTTCATCCGAGGATGTTACTAATCCATTTGAAGTATCCACATTAATGATTTCTTCTTTAAAAATATCTTTATCAATACTTAATTCTGTACGTTGGTGACTAAGAACTGCGAATGAATCTGCTTCTTGTCGTGTAATATTCATCCTTGAGCATAACTCATCACTAGTTTGGGCCATAAAATAGCCAGGGACATTATCCTTTAAATTTGTGAAGAGGTAATCTTCCATATCCTTTGGTAGTTCAACACCCTCTTTTGGAGGACGGCCTAATTTGTAGGTGTCCCTCATGCCTCTAAGGACATGAGGGGCTTGACTAAGATTTTCCATTCCCCCTGAAATAACTACTTCTGCTTCCCCTAACATAATCAATTGAGCGCCATAAATAATTGATTGAGCACCGCTTCCACATAGGCGATTAAGTGTTAACATTGGAACTTCTTGAGGTATTCCTGCTTTGAGACCTGAATGTCTAGCCCCAAAAATAGCTTGATCTGAAGTTTGAAGTGCGTGCCCCATTACAACATGATTTACTGATTGTGGATCTGTATTTGTAATATCTAAAGCGCCTTTTATTGCTATTGATCCTAAGTCCTCTGCGGAAATTTCTGACAGCCTTCCCCCAGTGATTCCATCTCCTCTCTTGCCGCCTAACCACTCACAAAATGGAGTTCTGGCCCCACCAACAATAACTACGTCTTCCATGTCCATGATACCCCATAGAGGTGGCATTCATGAGCCTAACTATCTAAGGGTATCAAGAATCATCAGCAGGCTGATTCAGTGAGCCTAAATAATCCGGTAAATCTACGCCTGCCATCTTTGCAACATCGTGTATTGGAGGTAAACTCTGAACTAAACTACTGACAAAGTTACTCGTTGCAGATGTACCATCGCCCGATGCATTTCCTCCATCCCAGACAGTTATTTTATCTATTTTCAAGTTACGTATTGCTTCAACTTGGGCTGAAACCATAGATTCAATTTTCTCAACCATGAGCAGGGTTGCAGCAGCCTTGGCATCCCCAGATGCACTGGAAACAAGCTTAGCATAACCCGCAGCTTTGGCCTCCAATAATTGTTGAACACCTTCAGCTTCCGCTTTATACTTAGCCAAAACTCCGTCTGCTTCACCTTGTGCTACAAGACGGATACGTTGTGCTTCAGCATTTGCTGCAATTTCAATTTGTTGCTTTTGAATTTCTTCACGGACGATTTCTTGGGCCTTTAGTGTTTCTTCTGCCTCATCATATTTAGCACGTTGAATGGATGCTTCAGCGTTGGCCTTTGCAACTTCTGCATCTTGTTTCGCCGACGCTTGTGCTATTTCCAATTGTGCATTTGATCTAGCTATTGATTCCTTTGCAGTATTTTCACCAGTGATGGCAAATGCTTCTTGCTCTTCTACGAAAGTACGCCTGTCTGCTTCTGCTTGTTTTTGCCCCTTTACTGCTTGTGCATCGTTATCTGCAACTTGGATTTCTTTTTCTCTTCTTGCTAAGGATGATCCGATTGCACCATCCCTTTCAGCATTTGAAACATCCACTAATGCATTATTAACAGCTGTTGCGGCAGCTTTCTTCCCTATGCTGTCTATATACATTGAGTCATCAGTAATATCAACCAGATTTACATTTATGAGATATAAACCTATTTTTAGGAGTTCAGTATCAACATTTTTCTGAATTTCAAAAAGGAAAGCTTCCCTATCTTGATTTATTTGTTCGATAGTAAGTGATGCAACTGTTAAACGTAATTGACCCAAAATTATGTCTGCGGCCATAGATTCAATGTCTGCAATATTGAGTCCTAATAGGCGGTTAGCAGCATTGGACATAACTGGTGGTTCGGTGCTTATGGCAACAGTAAAGGTACTTGGAATACTTATCCTGATATTTTGTTTAGATAATGCATTTTCAAGTGGTATGGAAATTGTAATTGGAGTCAATGGAAGAAAGGCATAATCTTGAATCAGTGGCCATACTAATGTGGCACCACCGTGAATTGTTTTTGAAGCCCTACCTTTTTCAGTTCTACCATATACTACCATAATTTTATCCGGAGGGCACCTCTTATATCTTTGAGCAAAGAACATTATTGTCCCAGCAAAAACTAACATTATTGCAAATAGCATTATTGTTATTATTGCACCTGGACCTGCATCACTGGAACTCTCTTGCATTGTCTCATATATCGTCATATCAACATCTCCGACTTCAATGAGATGGCAATCAGTCATGAATGCTTCGCCGGCCTGACATCACAAATAATAAAAAATCTATAAAAAATTACTAAATTCTTTCAACTAATAATGTCCCAGCAACGACGTCTTTTACTTGAATTAAAGCCCCGGTATCAATTGCAGTTTTATCTAGGCAACGGGCAGGGTATGTGCGCATTGTTCCATCAACATCTACTTGGACTTGACCGACTTCACCTTCAGCAATTCCCAGATAAACAATGCCTCTGGCGCCTATAGACTGAGAGATATAAACAGTACCGTCAGCTTGTAAGCCTATAAAAAATTCAAACAATTTTCCAGTCCCAACCATCGAAATAAATCCACAAACCCCTCCGACGAATACTGCAGCTGTGTTACCTCCATCTGATTTAAGAACAAAAAGTCCACCTAAGCCGAAAAACATCATAAAAACCATAATTCCTTGAAAAGTCAGTGCTTTAAATGAAGCATCTGCCCCAATAGCATCGATATCAGTACCAAGTATACCATCGAATACGTCGGCAGTTATTCCTCCAATCATCATTAGTGCAAACCAAAATAAGAATAGAGCCCCCCCAATCACTGCAGATCCAGCAAATATTATTTCTAAGCCAGTAGGTGCTGAAAGTCCAAATAAATTGAATATTAGTTCATCCAATAGTGCCATTGACCAATCCTAGGAGTCATGACACTTGAGATATTCGGCGAAATTATCAAAATAATATTAAAAAAGCATCATTTTAACAATTCTGCAATAAATCTATCCAAATTAAGAACTGGCCCTAACATAAGTCCAGTGAAACCAAACGAAAGTATAAGAGAATTACTGGAATTAAAAAAATTTAGAAAAATTGTATATGACAATAATAAAAGTAATGAAAGTAAAATTGGAATTATAACTCTTCTAAGGAACAATTGATAACCACCTAATAAATCATATGCAGGATTATTTACTACTTTATCTACAATAGATTCTTTTGGATTGCCTTCCAAGTAAGAAGCACATCCTTTAAATGGTAGATAACCAATAAATCGCTGCAAATACTGAAATTATTGCTGGAACTATTATGCCCATTCCTTTTGCTACTACTGAGTCTCCATCAGTAATTACTAGGTTGCCTTCATCTGATCTTATGACTTCACTTTTCTCATATTTAGTATAAGCATCGGAGAAGTCCTGACTATGTTTAGCCATGAACAACAAGACATAAAGCCCTACCATGATAGAACTCCCACCTGTAACATTGAGAAAGAATTCCAATGTCTGAAGTATTCCTTCGCCATAATTTAAATTAGCAAATATTAATTGAGCAAAACCAAGTATAAACCAAATCATAGAGTCCGTTCTCGCCATGTTGTGATGTGACGACATGTGCCTAATGAATATGTGCCCGTCACGATTACACTAAAGTAAATTCTTTGGTTTGATTTGCCATATAATCCATGTTCCCTTTCCAGTTGCAATTAATTTACCCTCTGAATCAGATATTGTGCCTTCACAATGTGCTAGTGACTTTCCCCTTCTTATTACAAAACCATTAGCAAATAATTCCTCTCCTTCATAACCTGGTTCAATATATGAAATATCAAGTTGTGCGGTTGCGCACCACTCATCTTTATTTATTGTAGATACCAATGCACCACCAAGTGCAGTATCTAGCATAGTTGCATGGAGTCCTCCGTGGGCAACACCTCCTGCATTAAGGTGAATGCCCAATATCTTCGTATAAACAGAACATTTTCCTTCTTGAAAATTAATTAATTTAATCCCCATTGATTCAGCTAGGACAGAAATTTTTGGAATACTTTTATCATTAATACTCAAACTAATTTCCCCTAATTGCCTATTTCTAATTCACCTGTTTGAACCTTCCATAACCGTGAGTATAGTCCATTATTTCTTAACAGGTAATCGTGAGTCCCAGATTCAGAAACTTGGCCACCTTCTATTACTGCAATTATATCTGCATTTCTAACAGTAGATAGTCTATGGGCGATAATTAAAGTTGTCCTATTTTCAGATATTTTCTCAATGGATCTTTGTAATGCCGCCTCTGTTTCATTGTCCACATTGCTAGTGGCCTCATCTAGAATTAAAATTGGTGCATTCTTTAATACTGCTCTAGCAATAGCAAGTCGTTGCCTTTGCCCTCCAGAAAGTTTATGTCCATCTTCACCAATATTGGTATCCCACTTATTTGGTAATTCTTCTATAAAGGCTAATGCCTCACCAACTTTGGCTGCATTGATAATTTCATCTTGGCTAGCATCTGGGTTGCCATACAAAATATTTTCACGGACAGAACCTGGAAATAAAGTAGTATTTTGACTAACTAAGCCAATAGATTTACGTAAAGAATTTAGAGTTAAATCACGAACATCAAATCCATCTATAGATATTTTTCCATTTGATGAATCATGGAAACGCAATAATAATCTAATCAATGTTGTTTTACCGGAACCGGTAGCTCCTACAAGGCCTACTGTTGAACCTGAAGGAATAGATAAATTAAGATTCTTCAATACCCCTTCTCTATTAGAATATGCAAAGTCAATATTTTTAAAATTGATATCTCCTTGAATAGATTCTAATGAGTGATTTCCCTCAACAATTCCTACTTTAGTGTCAAGTAAATCAAGTACACGTGTTGTTGAAGCCATAGCCCTTTGGTAAAGATCAAAAGTTTGGCCCAATCTAGTTAATGGCCATAATAGACGTTGAGTGATGAATACAATTATGGAATAAGCTCCAAGACTTAATTCCCCTTCCAGCGCAAGCCAACCACCGACCAGCATATTTGCAGTAAATGCAAATAAGATAGCCATTCTAATTAAAGGAACAAAGGATGCCGAAAGCTTGATTGCATCCCTATTAGCATCTCTATATGATGCAGATGCCATTTCAACTCGTTCAATTTCCCTGTTCTCTGCAGTAAATGATTTTATAGTTGTAATGCCTTGTAAATTATTATTTAATGTTGCATTTAAATCACTCACTTCTTTTCGAACATTGGAGTACCTTACTCCTATTTTTCTTTGAAAGAGGAAAGATCCTCCGACGATTACAGGTACAGGTAAAATAGCCCATATTGCAACTTCTGGGGCCAAATATAGCATTATTCCTCCAACTACAAAAACCGTAGTGGCAACTTGAAAAAGATCATTAGCACCTTGATCCAAAAATCTTTCTAACTGGTTAACATCATCATTCATTACTGACATTAATCCTCCAGTTGTTTGTTCTGAGAACCATTGCATCTCCAAATCTTGAATATGTGAATATGCATCTATCCTTAGATCATGTTGTGCAGTTTGAGCAAGATTTCGCCAAAGGACATCATATAGATATTGAAAAATAGATTCCAAAATCCATATGATGGCGGTAGCAGCAGTTAGCAGCAGAAATTGATCTTTTGGGTCCGGGTACCAAGTTGCCAAATACGACTCTTCTTTTAGTGCAACGACATCGATTGCCATCCCAATCAATAATGGCGGAGCAAGGTCCCATATTTTATTTAAGATTGAACAAATAGAGGCGAGTATTACGGTTGACCTATGTCGCCTGAGGTGAGAAAGAAGGCGAATCAATGGGTGCCTAGACTCTGCCATAGATGATGCTAATTACAATGTTTTTTAATATAATCATAAATTAATACCTTAAAGAGATAAAAATGGGACATTAAGCCACATTAATATAATTGATTTAAGATAATATTTATTTATGAATGAATTCATGTTTGCCATTCGGCGAATTCTTCCATAGGCAGAGAATATTCACCTGAATTTGGCCAATTTAACAATCCAGCAAGAAAAATTATAGCTGATTGGTTTGCAAATTTTGTAGAAATTTCAATATCCAGTAAACCTTCACAACCATATGCCTCACATCCTATTGGTGCAAATGCATAATGCCCAGAATTATTCAATATTGCGTAATGGATTAAACTATTACCAAGTGAAAAAGCAGTATTATTTACTTCAGTTATTGTAGTAGTATCATCCAAATTACCTGATAAAATCATAGTAGGTACTCCAACTTTTGAAATTCCTTGATCGAGTATCGAACCATTCCATGGGGACAATAATAAAGCCCCCCATATTCTATCATCTTTGAAGTGACTTATTTCATTATTAGAATAATTATTTTCCAAATTATCTTTGATTTTACAAATTACTAATTCTTCTTGGTTACATCTATCTTCAAGATCCGAAGTTAATATTTCAGCACCAGACAATAACATTGAGTTGTACCCTCCCGTTGATTGACCTATCATTGCATATCCTTCATTCGGAGATATACAATTTTCAAACGCACCGGGAATACTATTTTGTCTTATCAACCAGTCAAATGAATCTTTAATGTCCGAAGGCATTGAAAGAATGGCTTGGTGGAAATAATCTATGTTTATGTCCCATATAGTCATATGTGGATGATCTGGGGCAACGGAAATAAATCCATGACTTGCCAAATGGGACATTAAGAAAGATGAACCCCATCTAATACTTGGAAATCCATGACTATACATTGCAACTGGCCTTAATTCTGAACAATCAGGTAAAGCATCTTCCAACCCAGAGCCGCCGAAAGTAGAATCATAGACTACAGTATCGCCTAAGTTCTCATTTGTTGGATACCAAACCTGTATAGTTATTTCGTGACCTCTTGGAGACATGTAAGAAAGTTCCATTGAGCCGACATTGAATGGCCCTTCAGAGTTTAGAGATGTAAACGGAGTAAGGGCGAACTGATCGACAACATCTAGAATATCGTCATTATCATCATCGTCATCAAGGTTATCTCCTATATTGTCGCCATCATTATCTGACCATTCTAAATCATAATTAGGAAAAGCATCAATATTATCTCCATAACCATCGCCATCAGAATCAAGTGATTCACTCCTGTCGTTTGGAAATTTATCTTCATTATCGCCATATCCATCATTATCTGAATCTTTAGATTCATCTGAATTAAAAGGGAATATATCTAATTCATCTAAAACGCCATCTGAATCATCGTCTTGATCGCATGCATCTCCTTGGCCATCGCCATCAAAATCTTCCTGGCTTGGATTAGATTCCTCTATACAATTATCAATATCATCAAATAATCCATCTCCATCAGTATCATTCGAAGACAGACATCCAGACATTATAGCACTAAATATCATAATAAACAAAGGGATTTGCATTTTATTTGAACACAATAATCTTAACATTTAAGCCTACCTCATGAAATGCCATAAATAAAGTTGTACTATCATTTAAAAAACCATATCAGTCCAAGCATCCGCCCACAAATCGTAGATTGCTATACTTAAATTACCAGTAGAATTAGTTCTTACGGTATATAAGTCTCCATTTGATACTAGGTTTTCTCCAAGATAGTCTATCCAATTAAATTCCCACCAAGTACCATCATCCATAGATAAATTTGTAGCCTTTAAGTCCAATCTCATTGAAATTATTGAAGTTGCGTTACTTCCTTGTATAGATAAACCATGTATTTCTAGTTCATCTGGATTGATGTCAATAGAGAGTGTATCTGAAATCATTCCGGACCAATAAGTAATATTATCATCATTCATAATAGGATTTGGATTGAGGATAAATGGTGCAGGCGCTCTAATCAAACCTTTATTTATAGATATAGAAACATTTTCTGTAGATACTTTAAGGATAAAATTATCAGTATCTGAGTATGTTTCGACTGCGACTATAACTGGAGGAATACCTCGAGTTTCTACATATATGGAGTGAGTTTGATTAATTGCAGTTGCAACTAATTGGTTTGATGTGGGATCAACGGATATAGTCCAGTCCAAGTTAGATATTTCATTAGTATTAAATGAAAATGGAGGCCAAAATCCATCCGGATTCTCTGCAGCAGATTTTGCCAATTTAATAAATGGATTAGAATAACCAATTATTTGATCTCTACCTTCATACCATTCATCGCCGACTCTGTAATTATTAGTCTCATTACCTTCAATGTACTCATTATCAATTATAATTGATTCACCCAATACTAATCTAGATGAAATAGAACTCAAGCCTGATTCTTCATCTTTAGCCACATTCCAATATATTTCACCTCTTTGATTTTGTTGTTCGGATACCAAATATGCTTCTACACGGAGTTGCGGATATAACTGTGAATAAGAAATAATATCGAATGCATTTTCTTGAGATAATAAATTTGAAAATGATTCTAATGAGAAGTCAAAGCAGTTTTCATCCTCGCATATATCAGAAATAGGCACAGTTAAACAGCCTGAAGTAAACGATAAAATAGTAATTATCGCCATCAAATATGCTGCCTTCATACATTATCCTAAAGAGACGTTATTGATGAGTGTATTCAATAAATTAGTATTCAAACGATTATATTTTGTGCGTTGTGGCTATATGTGATTGCTGATTGGAGTGAGATAAGGAGTGTATTGGGATGCCATTTAACATCTTAGTAGTCTATAAAAAAAACTTTGAAGACGTTCATGATAAAGCCCTTGAAGACATTAGGGCAGTATTGGATAATTTAGTTTCGAAAAGAGACATAAGAGTAGACTATACAGTGAGAGAAACCGTTCGTAGATCTGATTTCATAGGTAGGGACTTGGCCATAATATTAGGAGGAGATGGGACATTGACATCGATAGTCCATTCCATTGATTCTGAAACTCCAGTAATGGGAGTAAATAGCCACCCTAGGGAAATCAGTAGTGACGGTTCTTATGGATTTTATATGGGGAGTGAGCCTAAATTCTTTGCAGATGACATAATTAAAGCAATAGATGGAAAAGGAATTATTAATTCACTTCCGAGACTGGAAGCTAAGATTGAAACACCTAGCGGCAAGATTCTAGTCTCTGATCCTGCACTAAATGATTTATTAGTAGCAAATACTCATCAATACCAACCATCGAAATATAGAATAGAAAGAGTTGCAGATACAACTAATGATGGCATCGATATAGTCCAAAGATCATCTGGCTGTTTATTTTCTACATTCTTAGGCCAAGGTGCTTGGTTTAGGCACGTTGCAAATATTGAAGGTGCGAGATTTCCAATTGATGAGGTTGGAGAGCGTTATCTATTCGTCTCAAGAGATCTTCCAAGAAGTGAGCGTTTGGAAGATGGATCTTATTGGTCATGGACAGACAAGAAAACTGTATTGACAAGTGACATGCATAGAGGATATGTAGTCAGCGATGGATGGGAAGAAACTCATTTTGCCAGAGGCTCCATAATTACAGTAAGTCTGGATGGCCCTAAATTAAAATTACTAACTTTTAGGAGCACCATACACGATAGGGTCGCGCATTGGATAGAGTCATGAATATCTCAAAGTATTTGTTCGAGGAATAATTTTGTCCTATCATGTTGCGGATTATCAAAGAAAACATCTGGCGTATTTTCTTCAATTAGTAGACCTTCGTCGAATAATATGACGCGGTCTGCAACTTCTTTGGCGAATCCCATCTCATGAGTAACTACAATCATCGTAATATCCCTTTTTGCCAAATCTATCATGACATCTAGGACTTCTTTTATCATTTCAGGATCAAGGGCAGATGTTGGCTCATCGAATAACATAATTTTGGGATCCATTGCTAATGCTCTCGCAATAGCAACACGCTGTTGTTGACCTCCAGATAATCCGCTAGGATATTTGTAGGCTTGTTCAGGTATTCCGACTCTCTCCAAAAGTGTTAGGGCTTTCTTTTCTGCATCTTGTTTTGACATGCCTTTTACTTTCATAGGCGCTAGTGTAATATTTTCCATTATTGTTAGATGCGGAAAAAGATTGAATTGTTGGAAAACGAAACCGACTTCGGATCTTATGTATTTCAAGTCAGCCACTGTAGTATCATCATCTATTCCTATTCCATCTACTTCAATAGTTCCTGCACTGTGAGGCTGGAGCCTGTTTAAGGTCCTAATAAATGTGGATTTGCCAGATCCAGATGGGCCTAAAACTACAATTATTTCACCCCGGGTAACTTTCATATCAATTCCCTTTAGTGCCCAAAAGTCACCAAAATTTACTTTCACGCCTTTCGTTTCAATAATTACTTCATCACTATCTGTACTCATGCTACATCTCCTCCTCCTTCATTAGTTAAACCTAGACTTTTTTCTATCCTCATAGATATTCTTGAAAGATAGAAAGCGAATATCCAAAATATCAAAGCTGTGACATATAATGGTTCAAGGAAGTCATCCAAATATCCAGGGGAAGTGTTTGGTAGATCTTTTGCAAGTTTAAAGAAATCTAAAATATTAATTATGAATAGGAGCGTAGTATCCTTCCATAATCCGATGAAAACACTGACAATTGATGGAAGTGTCGTACGTACTGCATTAGGAAGTTCAACTTGTAGTTTAGTTTGCATTGGAGATAATCCAAGAGCGAGGGCTGCTTCTTTTTGACCACTATCAACAGCCTGTAATCCCCCCCTTAGAACCTCTGCAATATAGCATCCTCCAAACAATCCAAAAATCATTAATAAGCGTATTATGTCTTCAACTTCCATGAATGGATCAATAATATCTGGAAGAAGGAAAACAGCAAAATATAGCCAACAAATAAGTGGCCCTGAACGAACAGTTTCAATTAGAGTGACTGCGGGATATTTGAAGAAAGGTAATTTACTCTGACGCGCAAATGCCAAAATTACTCCGACTCCAAAACCTAATACGCAGCCCGCCGTAGCTACTAGTAAATTAACAAAAAGACCACCCCATTGAGATGCCTCTACTCCTCCGCATCGTGATACTTGTATTTCTGATGAGGAAATCCCAAGGACATTAGCACACAAAGATTGTATAGAATCTGGAGGATTCATTATAAAAATAGAGTAAAAGAAAACGAAAACCGCACCAATTCCAAGATATGATCTTAATTTGTTTGCTTTATATTCTTCTGATCTTAAGCAGTATCTATATGCTTGAAAATATGAAAAATATGCCACCACAGTTGCACCTAAGATTTTAGTAAGTGGACTCATATAATTGTAATTTTCAGGATAAACATGAGAACCTCCAATCGCAGCATAAATTGATATCAATGAAAAGATTCCAAAAGAAATGATGAATTTGAGAGGTTTATCTTTTGTTGTGCCGTATGCTGCTGGTATCACAATATAAACGAGATATAATACTGACCATAACCTCCAACTTTGATTAGGGTAATATGATTGAGTAACTGATTCGAACATTTGTTGACCGAATAACAATAAAAGTCGTCCTTGCCATACGACATCCCAGTCTGCTTCTATGAATATAAAATGCCCTAGGCCGCTAGTAACGGAGAAAATTATCCAAGCGCTAAATATTCCTAATAATGAAGTTCCCGTATTCCTAATGAATGTTAATTTTAGGATTGATGACATAATAAAGAATGATAAAAAGAAAAACGATGTTGAAGCCAATAGAGAGTATAAAATTATTTTGAATGATGAATTTAGAAGTATTTCATAAAATGGAGACCATTCGCCTGAACTTTCAACAAATACATAATTAGTAAATAGATAAATAGATGCCATAAGTGAAAATGAGAAAGAAAGGATAGAAAATAATATGCCATTACTTGGACTAATATAGCCCTTCAAAGGTTTTCCAATTACAGATTCCTCCATGTCTAGGATTTTAGAGAATAAATTATCATAAAAAGAAATCATATTTTCACACTCGTTACCCGGGCATTAAACCAATTCATCACAGCAGAAATTAATAGGCTTCCGAATTGGTAAGTTACCAAAAGAAGGATAAACAAGGGTATTACTTTACCAACATTGTTTGACATTACAAGGAATTGATAAAATATATCATTATATGCTACGATTATTGCTAAACTTGAGTTCTTCCAAACATTCATAAATTGATTATTCAATAAAGGAATCATGCTCCTAAGTGCCTGAGGCAATATTACTAATCTTAATCTTTGAAAGGGGCTAAGTCCAAGTGATATTGCTGCTTCAACTTGTCCTCTCGGTAAAGATTGAATGCTGCCTCTGACTATTTCAGCAACTACAGATGCCGTGAACAGAGTCAATCCTAGAACCATAGCAATAAATGGCGGAGTAATTTCGAAGCCAGTATTTTCTAAAATTCTCCAGGAGCCAGGCGAACTTGAGGGCTGATAAAGATCAGGGAGAGAGAATCCACCTGAAATTGCGATTCCTGATGCTATAGATATGGAAATAGCCCAAATAGTTAATCTCTTACGAATTCCTTCATCTGTGTCATCTATGAATAAAACATTTATGCCGGAATCATCTACATTTGTATACACGTAAAATGAATATAATAATATTAACGAGCCTATTAAACACATCAGACCACCTTCTCCTGAGGTGAAAAATGGATATGAAAATATTGTAAATAATATTAATCCCATAAATATCAAAATATCTGCAAATGTAGTTTCTAATTTCCAACCTAACAGAGAAAAGGGTCTGGAAAATAAATTATGACCATTGATTCCTTCGATTAATCGTGGTTGAACTCTTGATGTATATCTTAGGAAAATCTTTACTGAGCCTAGAATAATTACTCCAATTAATAATCTTGAATAATCTGCAATAGTAGTAAACCAAATTCCTTGATTGTTAAAATATAACCTACCATCGCCAATATTTTGTATATTTTTCATCCCCATAGGTAATTGATGACCCATCTGAGTTGCTACTAAGAAAAGAAGGACTGCCAAGGGGAGATTTCGGAATAATTCAACGTAAACAGTGGCAAGATTTGAGGCTAATTTGTTTGAAGACAATCTTGTTACGCCTACAATTACACCAAGTATCGTACAAAGGAAAATACTAACTAATGTTATTCTAGCAGAGTTAATTATAGCTGCTTTGTAGAATAACCATCTTGAATCTGCCCCAGGCGTTACTTCGAATGGCCACGTATTTACTCGGAAAGTGTTTCCATCTTCCATGAAATCATAGACAAGTTCCCACCTATTACGCATAACAGTATCAGGATGATGTAATAAATACATAAATCTGAGAAGTAGATATAGGAAAAATGGTAACCCCACCATAAATATTAATGAAGAGGTTCTGTGTTCTTGTACTGAAGGTTGTGACAATTCCTTAACTAAAGTTAATGACCAAAATACCACATTAATCAATAATATGAGAGATAATAAGGGTATTAAATTATCAGAAATTAAAGGAAAGAATGGAATCTGAAATATGAATATAATGAATATAAAGATTGAAATTACAGAAGATGCAAGTCCAGCATCATCTTTTAATTTACCAATTATATTATTACTCCTTAAACTGAAAAATTTAGAAACATTATTCTGCATCAGAAGAGAGGAGGTCAATACTGCACCTCCGATAAAGAAAAATGGTACTTGCGTACTTGATGAGAGATCTAAAAATGGAATCGCAAAATATGCAATAAATAACATTGCCATTGCAAAAAAAGATGATTCACAACTTCTTAATCCAAAATTTACAAATAAACCTATGCCAAAACCAAATAAAGCCCCTTTAGCAAAGGTAGTGATTAATGAAAGAACAGGTAAGGAAGAAATATTTCCATCCAACAATATCCCAAATACTCCACCAATAATAATCCATAATGGCATTATTTGCGCATAATAAAAAATATTATCGAAAATAATATTATCAAATAAAGGAAATTTAGATGAAATTTTATTAGGCTCGGAAAAGGCCTCTTCTATCTCATTTTGAATTAGCAGATATGATACTAACAAGAATCCTCCAATTGACAATATCAACGTTTCCATTGAATAATAGGAAACATTTTGTTGAACTCCTGTAAATGATAAGTCCCTAGACATATCTGTGACATAATTAGCCGATGAATTTAGAAATTTATTAGAGTAAAACCAAAAGAAAATAATAGATAGTATAACAAATATATTATCTTTAATTTTATGTGAATAACGAAAGAAAAAAGAGAAAATGGTTAAAATACCAAAAAGTAGATTGTCTTTTGCATTATCATCTTCTTTTTCTACCGCGGGAAATGTCGTAGAAGAATTTACCAATATAATACATCCAGAAATAATATAAAAAAATAGACCTCTGGAGGAGATTTCTCCTCCAGAGGTTTGTGTAACTCCGTCAATGCGATTCGTTATCTGAATTAACGCATTGGTGGTGCGAACTGTAGACCACCCTCGGAAACGAGAGCGTTTGCAGTACCTACTCTAGAGATCAAACATCCAGTCATAGCAGCTGAACCACTAGTTCCGTCATATGTTCCGTCGCAGAATGCGTCGTCATATGCTTCACCATAGTTACCAGATGCAGCCAATACAGCTTGCATCCATGTTCCTGCTAGAGGATTATCAGTAGTACCTAGACCAAGGTCAGATGTTAATAATCTGCACATGCCTGGATCAGTAGTTGAACCACCATCAGTTAATGCACAAGCTGCAGTAGCCATTTCAGCTGCGTTTGCAGCAGTTACGCCCATTTCTTCAGCTGTAATCATTCCATACCATACCCATGCAACAACGTCCTTGAAATCAGAATCGCCATCACGAGTAGCGGCCCCTAGAGGCTCCTTTGATAGAAGTTCAGAAGCAATCCATGTACCGCCTGTAATAGAATCGTCGTTATCAAGAGCCCACTTCTTAGCAACCATTGCTGACATGTCACCAGTAAATGCATCGCAGTCTCCTGCGATTAATTTATCAGTTGCTTCAGCAGCATCTGCAGTTCCAACAGATACGAAATTGATGTCACGGGAAGAGAACCAATCTTGCATGTTTCCTTCAGTAGTTGTACCTACACCTACACAAATTCTTGCACCATCTAATCCTGCAGCAGAATTACTTGCATCTGTAGCTGGGAAAGCATCTTCACGGACGAGAATACCTTGACCGTCAAAGAAGTTCATACCTGCGAAATCAGCGTTCAAATCTGCATCTCTACTTGTAGTCCAAGTAGTAGTACGGATTAAAACGTCAATAGTTGCTGAAGATAGTTTATCGAACCTATCTGATCCTGATGCTGGGATATATTCCACTCCAGTATCTGGATTTAGGCCAATAGCAGCAGCAACTGCTCTACAGTAAGCGATATCTAATCCAGAGCGAACTCCAGTAGTAGCGTCTAAGTAGCCCATTCCATATTGGGATTCTTTAACACCGCACTTCATAGATCCTCTCTCTACAATTGTATCAAGTGTACTTACTGGAGTAGTATCTGCAACTCCTTGGGCATATCCTTCATCTCTTGCTGTATCCACATCATCACTAGTGACATCGGATCCAGCGCAACCCGCTAGGGCCGCAGTCGTCATTAACAGCATCATCATTGTCGCGAGAATTCTTCGCATGTTCCATGGTCGACATATAGTATGTATATATCTTCTGCATAATAAAGGCTAAAACAAAGTTTTGGAGGTCTGAGATTTTATTTATTAATAAAAAATACTACAGTAATTATTATGTTAACAAATAATAAGTGATTAATAGAAAATGGTGAGAAAGGTATTTTGAAATGTTGGAAGACGGGGCGAATAAACGCCCCGCCTCCCGGTTTTCCGAGTTTTCTTAGGAGGTGATCCATCTGCAGGTTCCCCTACAGATACCTTGTTACGACTTTACCCTCCTTGTCGAAGGCAGGCTCGAATACCACATTAAGAGGTAGCCTCACCCACCCACAACTAAGATGGTTTGACGGGCGGTGTGTGCAAGGAGCAGGGGCATATTCACCGCGCCTTATTGAGACGCGATTACTACCTAATCCAGCTTCATGAGGGCGAGTTACAGCCCTCAATCCGAACTACGAACGGGTTTCGGGATAGCGTCATTCCTTTCGGAGTAGCAGCCCATTGTCCCGTCCTTTGTATTGCGCGTGTAGCCCATAGCATTCGGAGCATACTGACCTACCGTTGCCCTCCCCTTCCTCTGACTTAGCGCCAGCGGTCTCTCTATAGTCCCGTCAGATCCGGAGATCTGGTGGCAAATAGAGATGAGGGTCTCGTTCGTTATCTGACTTAACAGAACGCCTTACGGTACGAACTGACGGCGGCCATGCACTACCTCTCGAACAATCCGGTAAGTTCATTACACTGACCTTCATTTGTCCGTCGGCTATGGT